>Ga0265594_1000848_pt1 | contig 24646 bp, 24 predicted proteins | sample saktaG_11_FD_190147 | JGI IMG/M metagenome (GOLD analysis project Ga0265594, IMG submission 190147) | Saline water microbial communities from Sakinaw Lake, British Columbia, Canada - sak_2011_5_24_80m | ecosystem: Environmental > Aquatic > Non-marine Saline and Alkaline > Saline ... | reverse complement strand
AGTTCTGGCAGCTCAAAGCTGGCATCAGTTACTTCGTAAAACTCCTCGGTATGGGTCCTCTGTGCCCTTTCCACATGACCATTAAGCCTGGGTGAGCGTAGTGGTAAGACAAATAGTGTTATACCTCTCTCCTGGCACTCTCTCTCAAAGGCTTTCCGAAACTCTGAACCCCCACCTACTGTTGTCAATCAGCGAAAATGGGACACTTTAAAACCGAACACTTTGGCATAATCAGGCGGCATTAATAAGCTCCCTGAGATTCTGATTATAGTCTCTGGGTGTTGGATTGTCTGAGCTTTTACCTCCTTTCTGCACTGTAGGATCTGTTCTCTCCTACCATGGAGGACATCAGCGGGCGTCACATTACCCAGGGCCTTGTGGTACCGGTGGAAGTTGTAGTATTCAACGAAATCGGTGATGGCCCTCTCCAGCTTACCAGGGAACTCATAAGGAAACCTGGTTCACTTCCCGCTTAATGGTCTGGTGGTAACGTTCCAGCTTCCCGTTGGTCTGGGGATGGAATGGTGCCGCCAGGATATGCCGGATGCCAACAAGGTGCAGATAGTCCCGGAAAACTCTGCAGATGTATCCCACCCCATTGTCCGAGAGCAGTTTGGTGTTGTTATGTTCCTTCTTGGCGGCTTGAGTAAGCTTATCGAGGGTATACTCATAGTCTTGGGTAAGGAAAACCCAGAAGTGCTGTTAGGAGAGAAAGGAGACAACAGCGATGCCTGATGTAAGTGCTTTAGTTATTACTTTTTAGCTTTTGACAAAACCGGGGTGAATGGCAAACATACCGCCGTCTACTGCGATATCTCTACCACTGATATAGGCGGCTTCATCGCTTGCTAGGAACACGACGGCATTAGCAATGTCCTCAACTTCAGCAGCACGACCCATTGGTACTCGGTTAACCCTTGCGGCAAAACCCTCGGGGTCTGTCTTCTTATGTTTCTGAGCCATGGTAGTCATAGTCATACCGGGACTGACAGAGTTAACATTGATGTTATATTCGGCAAGCTCGGTGGCAAGGCATCGGGTCAATGCTAATACTGCTGTCTTGCTAACGCAGTATGCCATCATAGAGGGAACGGCGCCATGTGCCGCTGCAGAAGCGATATTAATGATTTTTCCACTTCGTTGCTTGGCCATCTCCCTGCCCGCGGCAATACCGCATAAAAACTGGCTACGCAGATTTACATTCATCACCTTATCCCACAACTCTGATGTCATTTCCAGAGCAGGCATATAGACAGTGATACCCGCATTGTTAACCAAAATATCAACATGCCCAAAATGACTAAGCACTCTGGCTATCATACTATCAATCTGTGAGGGATTAGCTAAATCAACATCTATAGCTATAGATTCCACACCTAATTGTTGAGCTTCTTTTGCCACTTCATCTGCAAGGGATTTATCAATATCACACACTACGACATCAATGCCCCGTTTAGCCATGGCAAGAGCGATACCCCTGCCTATTCCTTGTCCTCCCCCAGTTATAATCGCAACTTTCTTTTCCACTTCTGGTTTACCCCCTTTAAAAAGCTACTTCAACTGATGGCACTAAAGTATAGGTTAACTTTAGCTGCTCTGGTTATTATCTCACCCAAACTAACCCCTAACAGGAAGGAGAATATTTAATTGCCCTTACCCCGAATTATAGACCACTGCAAATGAGAGATTTCTCGGTCTTTGCAATGAGTTCCTCTTTAACACTGGAGACCTCTCATTTCAACTGGCCTAATTTTCGAGAGGAAAGTCATAATAAACAACCGTTCACTTAAGTGCTAACATTGTTACCATAAGATAGTAGGCATTGTCAAGAGCCCGCTTAGTTCTCCGTAGAAATCCGACACTCACCCTCCTTTCTGAGCGGTGTTATCATTTTTGAAAATATTTGTGAAAATTATAAATTGACGTTCATAACGGCTATTGACAACGGCAAGTAATTTTCGCATAATAACCAACAGAGTATATAATAATCTATGCAATAATGTAAGAATGTAAGTGGATGCGGTAGCTTGAAGGAGGTTTTCATGGTAGACGCAGGTAAAACAATTTCAGGTACTCTCGCAAAATTTGTTCATGAAATTAGTTATGATGACCTACCTCAAAAGGTAAGAGATTTGGCCAAGACCAGGATTTTGGATGCGTTGAGTACAGCTATCGCGGGTCGGGATATGCCTTATTCCAAGGTTATTCTCAATATGGTTAAAGGAAACAAAGGCAACTCCACTATTGTTGGTTGCGATTTTAAGGCAAACGCTGAAGATGCTATGTTCGCGAACTCAGTTCTTGTTCATAGTATTTTTCAGGAAGACGTACTTTACTGGTCGCACCCAGATACCATTATCGTTCCGGTGGCTTTTACGGTTAGTGAGCAGGAACATTCTTCTGGTAAAGAATTGCTACTGGCTATTCTGCTTGGTTATGAAATTACTGCTCGCTTGGCACGTGCTGTCTATCCAGTTGCGATGTCGGCATTCCGTGGCGGCCCTATCATGTGTACTGTAGGTTCGGGAGCTACGGCGGGAAGACTCATGAAACTTGATGCCGAAAAACTGCGCAACACTTTAGGTCTTGTTGCTTCGATTTCTCCGGGCGTACTTAACCAGGGTTGGTGGGCTGGCACGATGGAACCCGTGATTGAAGCGGGCCAGTGCACTCGCACTGCTTACCTTGCTGCTCGTTGTGCACGTGCCGGGGCGACTAGCGATCCAGTTGAATTTGAGGGACGCGACGGTTTTCTGAATGCGTGGGCTGGCACACAGGAGAGGGTTAGCGCCATCACCGACAATCTCGGTAAAGACTATATAGCAATGGAGACTTGGGAAAAATATTACCCTGTTTGTAGTCTTAACCAGCGCAATATTCAAGTAGCTCTGCCTCTAGCCAAGTTGGGGTTGAAAGCTGCCAACATTGAAAAAGTTGTAGAAAGAACATGGATTGGTGGGGTATCCTATGCAGGAGCCGATTTTACTGGGCCATTCGTCAATGACTACCAACCGCCGATGAGCAACCAGTTTACCACTGCTGCTGCTATCCTTGGCAGACCAGTAAAATCGTTCGATTACTATCAGAAGAATTATAACGATGTTGAGGTGGCAGAACTAACCAAGAAATTTGAAATCATCAGAGAGGATGGTAGAGATAAATACCGTTTTGAAGTATATACCAAAGACGGTAAGATTCATGTTGCCGAAGAAGAGACGATAGATATGGCTCTTTATGAGCCTGAATCAGGGCGCCTCATGAAGAAGTTTACAGATCTTGCTTCGCCCGTAATCGGTGAACAGAGAGCAGCATCGATCAGAGACCAGGTTATGTCTCTTGATGAAGTCAGCGATGTTTGTGAATTTCTCAATCAACTTTAACAAGAGGGATATTACCGGTTGACCATAAAATAAATTAAAAAAATTGGGAATAAAATCTCGGCACAAAAAATGTTAGTTTGGCCATGGTTTGTTTAATCAGCTTTGATTGGTAATTTATGGAAAATCGTAAAGATGGTAGAGCCATTTTTGAAGGGGGTGGTAATTACATGTAGTACAAAGCATTTTTCAAGGTGATACACGAGCAAAATGGAAATTCACAAAGGGAGGATTCAATTGGAAATAAGAAAACATTCCAAGTTAGTTTTGTTTATCTGTGTTCTCTTGTCTTTAGGGCTGTTATTACCACTAATAGCATCTTGTACGGCGGAACCTACAACTGCCCCAACTGCAACCCCTACTCCTACTGATGGGAAGACTTATACATAGAGATTTAATGGTCATAACTCACCAGCAACGGCTTCTCAACAGTTTTTTATGAACCGTCTTCCCGGTATTATTGATGAATATACAAATGGCCGTATCAACATTGAGGTCTTTAGCGGCGGTGAGTTAATGGCTAATGACCAGGTTTTCGAAGCTACCGCAAAAGGTACTCTCGAGATGTACGATAACGCTCCCGGTTATGTTACAGGTTTTATCCCGATAGCTGATGTCGAGCAAGGTCTTCCTTGTACATACCGCGCCAATTGGGAAGTCTTCGCCCATTTTTACGATTATGGGTTGTATGATCTTCTTGAGGCAGAATATGCCAAGAATGGTGTTAAATACCTGATTCCTATTCCATACGGTAAGATCGGCCTCTGGGCAAACAAGCCTATTAATAGTACTGATGACCTGAAAGACCTCAAAGTACTTTCCTTTGGTTCCTGGCTTGATCTGCTTGAGGGACTAGGTGCTTCCAGTATCTATCTGCCTACTACTGAGCGTTATACGGCATTGTTACAGGGTGTAGCGGATGCTTCGGTTACCGTACCTAAGTTTATGTATGACAACAAGTTCTATGAAGCGCTTGATTACTACGTACTTCCCGAGTGGCTGTTTGGTATGAATGATCAGATTTGTATGAATCTGGAACTGTGGAACAGTTTGGATGAAACGCTTCAGGATCAGCTTATGGCTGGTTTGAACATGGCTTCCCTGCTCTACTGCGGTGAGAGATACAAAGATTCCGTTCTTGTGCAGGGGCTTTGCGAGGATAAAGGTATGCAGTTTTCAACTATCAGCGATTATGACAATGTTGTAAAAGCCGCTGAGAAAATCTGGGATGGAGTTGCAGCAAAAGATGCTGCAGCTGCCCAAGGTGTAGAAACCTTAAAGAGCTTCCTTAGGGATATGGGATACATCGAATAATAAGAATGTATCTTGCATAACCCTGCGAACGAGTCAGAGCTTTAATAGCTCTGACTCGTTCATGGAGGAAAGAATGCCATCGCTGAAAGCTTTTTTAAAAGTAATCGATAGGATTGTTAACTGGTCATCACAAATCATCAGTTTTTTGATTTATCCTTGCGTGATAATAATTGTGGTAGAAGTAATACGAAGATACGCATTCAACGACCCGAGTATCTGGGGACATGAGCTTAGTACATTTTTCTTTGGTATCGTCTGCGTAGTCGGCGGTGGGTATGCTACCCTCAAGCGTGGGCATGTGGTCGTAGATATTTTTATTAATCGCCTCAATCCTCGTAAGCGAGCTATTATGGATATCATCACGATGCTGTTTTTCTTTTTCTTTGCCTACGTACTACTGACTCGTGGCTGGGAATCGTTTTTATGGTCAGTAAGGATTGGTGAGCATACCCAGACTGCATGGGGCCCCCCCTTCTATCCTATTAAATTCTTCATCCCGTTTGGTGCTGTTATGTTCCTTCTTGGCGGCTTGAGTAAGCTTATCGAGGATATACTCATAGTCTTGGGTAAGGAAAATCCAGAAGTGCTGTTAGGAGAGAAAGGAGACAGCAGCCATGCCTGATGTAAGTGCTTTAGTTATTACTTTAATGATACTTGGCTTAGCTCTGTTGCTGCTTTTCTCAGGGCTTGGTATCGGGTTTGCGCTCGCTGTGTCTGGCGTTATCGTTGGTTTTCTCCTCTGGGGAACAGTGTCATGGGATCTTGTAGTTACCGCTACTATTGAGGAGATGCAAAGCTTTGCCCTTGTAGCAGCGTTATGTTTTATCTTTATGGCTATGGTACTTGAGAAATCCGGTATTGCTGAAGATTTGTTCGACTCAATGCATGCATGGTTCGGACCAGTAAATGGCGGTCTGGCGATAGGCACTGTAATTATTTGTACTTTGTTCGCTGCGATGAGTGGTGTAAGCGCCACGGGCACTATGACCATGGGTATTATTGCTCTTCCGGTAATGCGTAAATTTGGTTATTCCAAGAGCATAGTCTTGGGACCCATCGCAGCCGGCGGTGCGCTTGGAGTACTTATTCCACCTAGTGTCATGATGATTGTATATGGTCTTATATCTGGGGAGTCAATAGCCCGCATTTTTATGGGTGGCATGGGAGCTGGTCTTGTCCTTGCTACACTTTTTATCTTATATATTTTTATCAGATGCAGGCTAAGTCCCCAATTAGCCCCGGCACTTCCACCTGAAGAAAGACCCTCATTTTCCAAGAAAATCAAGATGACCAAAGGGCTTGTATTGCCCATTCTATTGATTGTTGCCGTGTTAGGCTCCATTTTCGGTGGTATTGCAACTCCTACGGAAGCGGCAGGTATTGGCGCTATTGGTGCAGTGATATGTTCTGTGGTTAATCGCAGGTTCACATGGAAAGGACTTTGGTCAGCCGGCCTTACCTCTATGCGGATTATGGCAGCAGTGTTCTGGATTTTACTCGGCGCTAAAATCTTTTCTGTGGTCTACACAGCCGTAGGTGGTAAAGAGGTAATGATGGATCTCTTGGGTGGTTTTATTAGCCAGCCTACGTTGTTGCTCATTCTTTTTATGGCATTCTTCTTTATTGCTGGCTGTCTTATGGAATCAATCGCCATCATCGTGATTTTTGCCCCCATTTTCCTGCCCATTGTGTCAATCATGGGTTGGGATCCGATATGGTTCTGTATTGTTCTCATGGTAAATCTGCAGATGGGTTTCCTGACTCCACCCTTTGGCTTCAACCTGTTCTATCTGCGGGCAGTGGCTCCACCCGACGTTACTATGGGGGATATATACCGCTCGGTTATTCCTTTCGTGGCGTTGCAGGCAGTAGGGCTTGCTCTTGTTATCTTCTTCCCTGCAATTGCTACATGGTTACCGAATCTGTGGCTTGGGGTCCAATAATAACGATAGTAAAATACTAAGATTGGTAAGTGACATCAGTGCATTATGTGAAAATGTTACTTACGATTGGGCTTAACTAAAGATAAGGAGGGTGGTATGATTAGTGAGTTGACGGAGAGGCAAAAAGAGCTAAAGGAGAGATTTGCCAAAGATAGAGGCTATTGGGATGAAGGAACTTGGGGGTCGATCCTCAGGCTAGACGAAGGATATTTCGAGACTTATCTCAATTTGTCTGCTCACCCGTGGAAACAGGGCGTTCTGGAGCCAAAGGTTAAGGAATTAATTTACATTGCGATTGACGCTTCCTGCACACATCTGTATGGGCCTGGAATACGCCAGCATATCAGCAACGCGCTCAAATACGGGGCGACAGTTAAGGAGATTATGGAAGTCTTTGAACTTACAAGTGTCCTGGGTATTCATACCCTTACGGTTGGAGTGCCAATTTTGCTTGAGGAGATGGAAAAGACCGTTAAAGAAGACATTTGATATATTAACACCTGAGAGCTATATCTAACTGTGTAAAGCTAGAATATTACGAGAATACTAGTGTTAATTCTCCCCTGTATAATAATACTGAAGGAGTGAAGACCATGGAGTTAGAGGGTAAAAGTGCAATAGTAACTGGTTCAGGTAACGGCATAGGCAAAGCGATTGCCCTTACATTTGCAAAGGCCGGTGCGTTAGTCGCATGTGTAGATATTGATGAGGCTGCTGTAAAGGACACGGTTCAGGAGATACAGACCGTTTCGGGATTGAAAACCATTGCCGTAAAAGCCGATGTAACTAAGCCTGAAGATGTGCAGAATATGGTTAAGACTACTGTGAATGCTTTCGGTAGGCTTGATATCCTTGTGAATAACGCCGGTATCAGGCTTATCGGATCTGTCACTGATACTACCGAAGAGCAGTGGCAGGATACCATGCAGATTAACTTAAGCAGCGTTTTTCACTGTTGTAAATATGTTGTCCCGGAGATGGTCAAGCATGGCAAAGGCAAAATTGTTAATATCGCCTCCACTTTCGGGATGCTGGGTTTTCCAGATAGAGTTGCCTATTGCTCGTCAAAAAGCGGTGTTATCGGGCTGACACGTGCACTGGCGTGGGAGCTTGCTCCACAGAATATTAATGTCAATGCTATCAGCCCTGGCTTTATACTGACACGTTTGACTATTCCTTATGAAAATGACCCAAAGATGATTAAGTTTGTCCAGGATTCGACAGCACTTGGGCGCTGGGGACATGGAGAAGATGTTGCCGAGACAGCAACATTCCTTTCAAGTGACAGGGCCGACTTTATTACCGGAGCTATCATCCCTGTTGATGGTGGGTATACGGCAGGTAAAAAGCAATAGATACGAACGGAGTAAAATTGTTAACCCTGCTCCGGTTATTTTTTAGGGGCAATAGAGTAAGTATAGAGGATATTAGTTATGTTTCGTTATTTGGAGACTTGGCTCCAAATCTTGGCCTTTTTCAGACCAGATCATTAGAGATTTGAGTATGGTGAGCATGCTGCCCCACGGTCTTAGTAGCCCAAGGTCAACCGATCTGCCATACCCAACCTTCAACGGACATTTTATCGTATCGGTTGAGATACAAGACCAGCGCAAGTAATTAAGAAATCTAATTGCTGGTTAACCCGTGGCTGGCAGTATATAATGGGTGATTCTTTCATTTACCGGCTCCGGCGTTACATAATTTCCACCGGTAAGAACAATCACAAGGAGAACATCCCTTCATACTCCTTCACCAAGGTAATGAAATGGGCGTTGTGTTCCTACTTACGGTGCGTATTTCTGTCTCTTCTTGTAGTACCAGTAGTACCAAGCCAACCAGCATAATAGTATAAAGGCAGCAGCAAGTCCTCCAGTAAGCCACCAGTTAAACCACGAGACGCTCTGGAATTCCCCACTCAAATCACTTATTTGCACCACATAGCGTCCTGGCTCATTCTCGGTAACGGTAAAGGCTATCTTCTGATGTTGCCCAGCACCGAGAGTTATTTCTTTGGTGGCTTTGGTCACTCCATTTATCTTGAGAAGCGCCTCATAGCTACCCTCTTGCCCACCATTGTTGGCTGCATCAACAGTAATAGTGACTTCCTCTCCGCTCTTGACCGCAAAGGTCAGCAGTTCCCAAACCTTTGAAAATGATGACGAAATAGACAGATTGCTGAGTTCAAAGGCCGCTGGTGGTACCGGAGCCGGCAGCGGAGGCGGTGGTGGAGATACAGGTGGAGGGGAAACGCTAGCTAGAACCGCAAAGAAAGTGAAGTGATCTACTGGCGCAGACAACCTACCTACCTCAGCCACGACATTACTCTCAGCCTCAAGCTCAACCCAGCCTGTCTTGCTAGTGTAGTAGGCTAAGGCAACAGAGGCAACATCCTCAGGCAAATCGTTTACATCGTAACCGAGGGTAAGTCTAATCGGTTTGCTGAAGGTAATGTCTGACGGTTGAAAGTCATAGACCTGGCCTACATATACACTGCCTTCTGGAGGAGATGGTGTTCCCGCCTCCGTAATCTCAATCAGTTTAATAATGCCACCATCTTCGTCTAGAGTTTTCGTGCCTTTTTCCATTTCAAATAGGTGAATCTCATCAGGGCTTGGTGCCTCTAGAGAGTCGAGGAGTCTGCCACTGCTTTTTGACATCGGCTCCTTGGTGATTTCACCTAGGAAGTCAACGGTGAAATATGTACGGTCTGATGGTCGAGAAACTCTACCGTCACCATCACTGACCGGGTTAACTGTGATGGTTACAGTAGCCTGGTCGGTGTCATCATCTGTATCTGAAAGCTCATAGGTAAAACTATCGGAGCCATTGTAGGCATCATCCACCGCATCTACTGGGTCGTCCACCGCTGTTATGGCAATACTCACCGTGGCAGTATTGGAGTCAGCCGTACCGTCATTGGCTTTGTAGGTGAAGCTGTCGCTGGTTGTCTCGCTGAGCCGAGTGAGGGATAACGGCAATTAAAAGCGACTAATATAGTAGAAAGATATTACATGAATAGTAATGATAGTGGAAAAGGCATGAAAAAAATACTTAAGGCACTTTATGAACCGGTAGCTGCTTCATCTGAATTTAGGGAGGAATTGCTGGAACGTCTGACTCATGAGTTTGGTGGTGATGCCAGGCAGTTAACTATCCCATTGTGGAAGCAGCCAAGATTATTTGTGGCTATTACTACGGCTCTAATCATAGCGGCTATCGGCTATGGTATCTGGATACCACTTACACTCCAGCTACCATAAGGACACCTGGTTTTACTGTTGAAAAGCCTCTTACCTTTACTCAAAGAGGACAGACCAATCTTTAAGCCAGCGGCTACGGTTTTGGGCTCGTCACAATAAATAGGTGGTCTATCTTGAGGCTAGCCTCCTACCTAACTCAAAGGCGTCTGCTAGTGCCGTTGGGTGCTCCTTAATCTCTCCCTTCTTATCCACGCCGCGAATCAGGAGTTCATCAACATATCTGACGCCAATAGCTTGGAAGAAGTACTTCACTGTCAATATTGCTCCGTCAAACAATTGCTTGCCTCTAGTAGCACCAACAGCAATAAAGACACCCTCTCGCGTTGAATCAGAGAAGTCTCGATTGAGAATGTACTTTCTGGCCCATAGTGCCTGGCAACGGTCGACAAGCGCCTTGAGTTGGCTAGTGAGTCCATAGAAAAATATCGGTGAGGCAACTATTATAGCATCAGCGGCAAGAAGCTTAGGATATATGTCATCCATGTCGTCTCTGATAACGCAATTGCCGTCCTTCAGGCAACCATAGTATTCTCGACAAGGAGCTATCTTGAGTTTGTCTACTATGATTTTCTTAACCTCTGCCCCTTGGCTTTGTACCCCCTTCAAAGCCTCGTCCAACAATAGATCAGTATTGCCTTTTATTCTCGGGCTTCCCATAATTCCCATGACTTCCATTTCATACCTCTAGTAAACGAATTGCGGTACATCAATATCTAATCGATATGTGCTGCTCAGCATTCTATACAACCATCAGCCCCTTGTCAATCATATACTTAGGCTACCCGAGATTACACTGGTTACCAACAACAGGTTGTCGTGGAATTATATTTTGACAAACAGTAGATAAGAGACCAAAATAGGCACAGTCTGGCGGGAGCAACTCAGTTGGCAGAGTTCCTGCATGGTAAAAGGAATACATGCCCTGTAAAAAGCAGGGGCTCTTAAGGCGGGCGAGGTCGACCTTGTTGAAAACGGAACTGTGGTGGATATGGCAGCTTGATTGGGGCACGTAATTATGAAGGATAAATATAACAAGGGAGGCCATTATGCCCCCCTTGTTTCGCTACCACATCAACGACGAGGTTTTCTAGCTACATGGTTTCATCACCCAGTGGGCCACCGCAACCAGAAGCTAGTCTTTATAGGGTATGTACTCTAAGCCGAGCGTATCAGCTACTACTTTATCAGTAACTTTACCTTGAAATACGCTAAGTCCTTTCGTTAGTGCACTGTCTTGCTTCAGTGCTTCGCTCAAACCCAGATTAGCCAGCTTTAAAGCATAGGGCAAGGTGGCATTGGATAGAGCTATAGTCGAGGTTTGTGGATACATTCCTGGCATATTGGCTACACAATAGTGGATAACATCATTAACAATGTAGGTGGGGTCTTTATGTGTAGTTGGATGGGTAGTCTCAATACATCCTCCCTGGTCTACGGCAACATCAACTATAACTGAGCCAGGCTTCATGGTCTTAACCATCTCTTTGGTGGCTATAATAGGTGCCCTCGCGCCTTTTACCAGAACAGCCCCAATAACAACATCAGCATCTTTAATAGCACTGGCGACACTGGAGGGATTCGACGCTATTGTTTCAAAATTACCATGTAATACCTCACTTAAATAAGCCAGACGCTCAATATTAATATCGAGCAGGACAACGCGAGCGCCTAACCCAAGCGCCATTTTGGCAGCACTACTACCAACAATGCCACCGCCAAGAACTACTACTTTTGCTGGTGGCACTCCGGGTATACCACCCAGCAATTTTCCGCAGCCTTTGTACATTCTGCCTATATCCATGGCAGCCACTTGAACAGCTATTCTCCCAGCAATCTCACTCATGGGGTTAAGCAATGGTAGACTACCATCGGGTAGCTGCACTGTCTCAAAGGCAATAGCGGTCACCCCGCTTTTCATAAGCGCCAGAGTCAGCTCCTTAGCCGGAGCCAAGTGAAGATAGGTAAACAGAATTTGGTTTTTTCTGAGTAGAGGGTATTCAATAGGGATAGGTTCTTTAACGTGGTAAATCATCTCTGCCTTACCCCAGACCTCTTCAGCCGTTTTCACTATGGTAGCTCCAGCCTTGGCATACTCTTCGTCGGTAAAACCACTTCCCTCTCCAGCTGTAGCTTGAACCAACACCTTGTGGCCAGCCTGAGTAAACACTCCCACTGCCATGGGCGGGGCACCAACCCTGTACTCCTCCGTCTTTATTTCCTTGGGTACACCTATAATCATTTTTGTTAGAATAATCCTCCTTTCTTAAGTGGGCAATAAAGTAATCTTTAGTCTCATCGCTTCTAGTTCTACAGCCATTGTACACTTATTGTATCCAGTTGTCGAGCTTTCTTAGAGTTCGTCTGCTATTTCACCAGAGTACACCTTACAGTAGAAGCGGGAACAACAATTATTCGCCTCATCTATACTATAACCCTCACCACAAGACCGGAACACAGTAGCTTTTACTGGCACCGGATTACAGTTCCTCTAGAATTTTATACATATCTTGATAAGCCTTCTCAAAATCGGGATTATCTTCTTTTAACTTACATTTCAAGGTATTCAATTTATTGACAAACTGTCGCTGGTCCTTGTTCTCCACTAGCTCTGCCCAAGTTTTTGAATTTCTGTGAAATAGCTCTTCAATCTTCGCCACATTGGGTAAGTTCATTTGCAGAGCAGTATAAAACTCAGGGTCCTCTGAAAGAACGCTGCCCACTAAAGTAAGTAACAGTTTGTAAGTGGTGCCACCAATGGCTTTCATTTGTTCTAAGCTGCCGAGTTTTAGTAAAGTATCTGCGGAAACGATAGCAATGAAATGGGACAACCCAAGAATGACGGCCATCATCTCATCATGTTCTTGGGGAGTCAGCATAGTAACTCTAGCTTCTCTCTTCTCCAGGTACTCCCTGACTTTTTGCGCTAGAGCTGTCTCCTCTTCATTAGTGGGTGTCAAAATAAAATTCTGGTTAGCTATGGAACCAGCACCGGGGCCAAACATGGGATGTACCCCCAGAGTCAACCCTGCCTTTATATGCTTATGCATTATCTCCACCGGCAGCACCTTGACGGAACTAATTTCCATAACGGCCTGTCTTGGGCGTATATAAGGCTGGATTTCCTGCACCACTGACTCAAAATTATCTATTGGCACCGAGAGTAAGACTACGTCGGCACTCTTTACCGCCTCGGCATTAGTGGCTACCTCGACACCCAGCGCTTGTTTGGTTGCTAATAACTTTTCCTGATTCCGGCCGGTTATCACCACTTCCTGGCCATCTTTTAATAGAAAGCCGGCAAACCATCGTCCCATCCCCCCCGAACCACCAATTATAGCTACCTTCACTAATCACCTCATGCCTTGTTTACTTGGCCTTGGGATATGAACCCAGGACTTTTAAAAATCGAGAATTGCGGTCTAAATTCTCAAGGGCTTCTCGAGACGCCTCGTCATCTCTATGCCCATCAAAGTCTAAATAGAAATTGTATTCCCACGGTTTTTGTCTGGTTGGTCTGGACTCAATCTTGGTCAAATTGATATTTTTGACAGCAAATTCCTTAAGTGATTCATACAGTGTCCCCGGTCTATGCTTCAACGAAAAAACTATGGAAGTCTTGTCATTCCCGGATGGCGAAGCGTCTTGTTTGGATAAAACAAAAAACCGGGTGAAATTATTGGGGGCATTCTCTATCTCTCTGGCGAGGATTTCCATACCATAGATTTCAGCAGCCCTGGCACTGGCAATGGCTGCGGCATCCAGCATCCTCATATCCTTTATCATTCTGACACTGCTAGCAGTATTATTCGTAGGGATTAACTCACTCTCTAAATGCTTTAAGAAAGCCCGACATTGTCCCAGAGCCTGTGGATGAGAGTAGACCTTCTTTATTGAATCCAGTCGCACCCCGGGATTACCTATCAGGCAATGAACAACTCTAAATTCTATCTCACCACACACTTTAAGGCTCGAATCCAGAAGCAGGTCATATACCCACCCGATACTTCCCTCGAGTGAATTCTCAATGGGCACAACGCCAAACGGCACCTCCCCCCGTTCCACAAACTTGAAGACATCATCCCAGCTCTCACAGGGTTTCGTCTGGATTGAATGCCCAAAATAATGAAGGGCTGCCTCTTCACTATAAGCACCACTTTCACCCTGAAAAGCAATCCCTATTTCTTCTGTCCGTTTGGTCGTAGCTATTATTTGTCTATAGATGTCTACTATATCTTCTTGCCCTATCTTTTCCTGTTGGGCGATACTTTTAACATTTTCCAGAACACGGGCTTCCCTTTCCCGGTCTTCAATTTGCTTTCCCTGTTCTTTTTTGTCTTTGCCTATTGCCTCAGCAATTCTTATCCTTTCCCCGATAAGCCCAACTATCTTAGTGTCAACTCCATCTATTTTCTTTCTTAAATCTTCCAAGTTCATTTTATTACCCTCGGTAGTAGTCCGGCTCTTATGGCAAAGTCACATAGAGTTACCGCCATCATGGCTTCGACAACCGCCACAGCTCGGGACACAATACAGACATCATGCCTGCCTTTGACTGACAAGGTAGCGTTTTCCATATTCTCAATATCCACTGTCTCCTGATTTTTGGCTATGGATGATGTTGGTTTGACCGCTACCCTGACCACTATCGGCATGCCATTACTTACACCACCAAGCATGCCGCCAGCATTGTTGGTAACAATAACTATCTTACCATCTTTAATGGCAAACGGGTCGTTATTTTCCGACCCCCTTTTTCCAGCTACAGAAAAGCCAGAGCCGAACTCTACCCCCTTGACTGCCGGGATAGCAAAAAGGACTTTGGCCAGTTCTCCGTCTAAGGTGTCAAAGACTGGTTCGCCCAAACCAACTGGTACATTAAGGGCAATACCTTCGATAATACCACCAACACTATCCCCCTCAGCTTTAGCCTGCTCAATGGCTCTAGCCATTTCCTCCGCAGCCGCTAAATCGGCGCATCGCAAGGAGTTCTGGTCAACATTTTCTTTTATCTCATCAAAACTTTTTGGCTTAGCTTCTATACCACCGATTTCTGTGGTATGGGCCAGAACCTCAATGCCTACCAAGTTGAGCAATTTCTTCGCCACTGCTCCCGCCATGACAAAACCAGCCGTGATTCTTCCCGAGAATCTACCCCCACCCCGAAAATCATTAAACCCCCCATACTTGATAAACGCTGTATAATCGGCGTGACCCGGCCTGAGCAGGAACCTCGTTTCTTCGTAACTACTGGAATTTATATCCCTATTCAAAACCAATAGACAAACAGGAGCGCCGGTAGTCTTTTCATCAAAGATTCCCGAAAGAATCTGAACTTTGTCTTCTTCCGTTCTAGGGGTAGCAGCCACACCAATCCCGGGTTTTCTCCTGTCCAGCTCCTTCTGTATGTCTGCCTCAGTGATTGGCAAGCCGGCGGGGCAACCATCTATGATGACTCCCACACATTGACCATGGCTTTCACCAAAACTGGTGATAGCAAACAGTTTACCCAGAGTATTACTCATCTAGTTACACCTCACACCTATACTCTGTAGTATACCCCAGAAATCAGGAAATGTCTTGGTGACACACTCGGCTTGCTCTATCACTATCTCACCAGTTACCGAACCAAGAATGCCGAAAGCCATAGCAATCCGGTGGTCTCCCTTACTATCTATGACCGCACCCTTCGGTTGCGAACCAGTGACGGTTAACCTATTACTTTCTTCGATAACCTCTATACTCATTCTTTTCAGTCCTTCTCTCAGTGCCGAAACCCGATTTGATTCCTTGAGCCGTGCCCTACTAATGCCATCGAACTGGCTTACTCCATCGGCTACCGCTGCCAGAATTACCATGGTCGGTAGCAGGTCTATACAGTCGGATAAATCGGCTTGTATAGCCTTCAAGTTAGATTTTCTCACCGTTATCAAGTCCCCGTTTATGTCAACCCAAGCACCCATATCTTTCAGGAAATTTAATATTACTTTGTCGCCCTGTAAACTCTGTGAGTTCAGGTTTTCCACGGCTACCTCTCCCGAAATGGCTCCCAAGGCTAAAAGGTATGAAGCCGATGACCAATCCCCTTCCACCTGGTATTTGGTTGGCTTATACGTTTGTCGTGATACTTTGAATTCCATAAGGTCCGGAGAGGATTTCACTTGTATTCCGAACTTTTCCAGGCAGTCCAGGGTCATCATTATATACGGCTTTGATTCTAAAGGGGTAGTCAACCTGATAGTGACATCATCCTCAGCCAAAGGAGCGATGAACAACAATGCCGATATAAACTGAGAACTTATATCGCCGGGCAATTCAGCAACGCCACCATTTAGGCTACCCCCGGTAACAACTACCGGGGCTACCTCACCCTGGCACGAAGCATTCACTCCTAACTGCCGAAGTGCCTGGACTAAGGGTTTAACCGGTCTCCTTGACAATGAAGGGCCAACAATCAGCCGACACCTTCCGGGGATAAGTGAACACAAGGCACTCATAAACCTCAGGGTAGCTGCCGAGTCACTACAGAACAGATCACTACCTGGCTGGTGGAAGCTACCTCCGGTAACCAGCCACAAATTCTCTTTCCGCCTGACATGAACTCCAACCTGCCGCAGCACATTTAGAGCAGCGTCAGTATCATCCGAACTCAAGGGGTTTATTATCTCACTTTCACCCTTGGCCAAGGCAGCGCACATCAAGCCTCGAATGACATAGCTTTTAGAGGACGGAGCCCTCACCCTGTCCTTTGCTTCACTTTTACAAACTGAAATTTTCATCTTGTCTAACCTTATCCATTATCTGCTTAGCAACTGAGTTGATATTCACTCTTGAAGTATTTATCTTGAAATCCGCTGCTCGCTCATAGAAGGGTTTTCTGAATCTCAACAACTCTCGTATTGTCGGAAGGTCATTTATTTTGAGTACGGGTCTCTCACCGCCATTCGATACCCGTTTTAGAATCACAGTCGGCGAAGCCGTCAGGCACACAATAATCGAGTCTTTTCTTAGTCTATCAATATTTATTTTATTGAGAACTACTCCACCACCACAGGCGATAACCTGGTTTTTACCCCCGGCAACCTCTTTGATAATCTCAATCTCAAGCTCCCGAAAAGTCACCTCGCCATCGTGTTCGAATATCTCCGGTATAGGTTCCCCCGCTTTCTGCTCAATCAAATAATCCAGCTCAACGAACTCCTTGTTTAGCTTTTTAGCCAGAACCTTACCCACCACCGTCTTTCCCACTCCCATAAAACCTATCAGCGCAATACTATTTTTCATGACCTTCTAGCTTTCTAATTACTTCGGCCCGCATTAGCTCAACCGGCGCTTTAACCCCCGTCCAGATCTCGAAGGCTAAAGCCCCTTGCCAGACAAACATATCAACCCCACTGATAGTCCTGGCACCGGCTTCATCAGCTTCCCGGAGTAGCCTCGTCCTGATAGGATTATAAACTATGTCAACAACAACCAGACCAGATTTAAGCAGATTAGAGGGCACCGGGGTTTTATTAGTATCAGGGCTCATGCCCACACTGGTAGCATTAACCAGAATATCCGCTTCATCCAATGCTCGGCTTAGATTTTCCCCAACTAATTCCAGTGTTTTAACCTCGTCATTAAACGTTATTGACAGCCTGCCTGCTAGTTCCTCGGCTCGCTCCAAGCACAGGTCGGAGAGAACCAGATGGGCACCCCTCTCCACCAGACTAAAGGAAACAGCCCTTGAGACACCGCCAGCACCCAGCATGACTATCTTTTTCCCCTGTGGCTCAATGCCTCTTTCCAGTAGCGCTTGTAGAAAGCCGCTGGCATCGGTGTTATAACCTTTAAGCACTCCGCCGTCATTAGTTATAGTGTTAACTGCCCCAATCTTCTCCGCCAGAGGGTCTAATCCGTCCAGAAGCGGAATGACCGCCACTTTATGGGGTATGGTAACATTCAACCCTCTTATATTCAGGGCCCTCATACCATCTATAGCCTTGCCCAGCTCTTCTTGCTTCACATGAAAAGGGACATAGACATAATCTAACCCCATCTGGGCAAAGGCAGCATTATGTATTGCCGGCGACATAGTATGTTCTATTGGATCGCCTATCACGCCACAGAGCTTTGTTTTACCTGTTATTGCCCGGTCACTCATTGCTTCACCATTTCATAGAGCTGTCTTAAATCTTTTACCGCTATCTGTCCGTAGGCAGACTCCTTACCCTCCTCCATGGAGGCATAGGTGAAATATCCTCCCACCAGGGGACAAAGTATTCTACTGACTGAACCCAAAGGCCCCATGGCAAAAGAAACTATCTTTTCTTTTGGGAACGCGGTGATAAGCTGTAAGACTCTCAGGTTATCATTAGAGCTGTTGGCAGTAGTAACTATCTTACATATGTCAGCACCAGCTGCTGCCTGCCGCTCAACAATTTCCTTCAAGCTATCGAGGGATGGCGTTCCGGACAAATCATGAGAGGACACTAAACATTTTGCTTTCTTCTTAATCAATGCTACAACATCAGCTAAACCCTTTGTTCTAAGCTCTATATCAACTATATCTGCCCCCAACTCAATTGCTTTTAGTAACGCATCTATCCTGCTGGCTTCATCCTTCTCCCATCCACCACCATCATCAGCAAGTCGGTTACAAGCTATCCACGGCTTATTTAAATTTCGGGCGACTTCCGGCCAATCGTCACCAATAAGGTCTATTCGCACCTCAAACAGATCGACAAGCGGTTCGATTTCTTTTATCGCTGTCAAGTCTCCATCTACTATAGAGACACAGATTCCGGGTCTATTCATTCCAGTCCACCAAGACCTGTTCCACCAAAGACAGGCTTACTTCATCGGTGATAAAAACATCACCTATTGTTTTAAGCAAGACGAATCTTATCTTGCCAGCCACAATTTTCTTGTCATGGCTCATCGTCTGAATTATCCTACCAATATCAAGGTCAACTATCTTGGTAGGCAGATTAGCACGTTTGATCAGATCTCTCAATCTGGCCAACTCCTTTATGTCAAGTATTCCTAACTTGTTTGAAATTTTAGCAGCAGCTATCATACCAATAGCTACCGCTTCTCCATGCCCTGTCTTGAAATCTGTTACCGATTCGATAGCATGCCCTATGGTATGCCCGTAGTTCAAAATATTTCTTAATCCCAAATCCCTTTCATCTTCCTCTACTACTTCGGCTTTAATCTTAGCCGTCCGGGAAACAACCTCCTCAAGCTCCCCAAAATCCAGCGCTGTTATATCATCAAGGTTCTTCTCAAGATAAGTGAAAAAGTCCTCGTCACGAATGACCGCGCTCTTTATAACTTCGGCCAGTCCGTTAGACATCTCTCCGGGAGGAAGCGTCTTCAAGGTGCTGACATCACTGATTACCAATCTCGGTTGATAGAAAGCTCCAATTGTGTTTTTCAACTGGCCGTGGTTTACGGCCATCTTGCCACCAATACTGCTATCCACCTGAGATAACAGCGTGGTCGGCACATGTACCAGTGGTACGCCCCTCAGATAGGTGGCAGCCACGAACCCGGCCAGATCCCCGATAACTCCACCCCCCAGAGCTAATATCGGTGTTGTCCTTTCGGCATAGAAATTGCTTAATTCATGATAGAGCCTGCCAGCGTTCTCCAGAGATTTTTGCTCCTCACCGTCAGGAACCAGCAGTGTGGTCACCCTAAATCCTTCACTGATAAATTTTTGCCCTAGAGCCTCTCCATATAGCCTTTCCACTATGGGGTTAGTGATGATTACCAGCTTATCGCTGAAACCGCTTTCCTTTAACCAGCGTCCAACCTGCATAATTATACCCGGGCCGATATGGATTTCATGGCTATTCAAGCCCAGTCCTACCTTCACCTTTTTCATCTCATATCCCTCTAGTTTTTATTTCTCCCGGGGGCAACTAGCTGGTGTATACTCCGACAGGCATCAATTATTTCCTTAAGCTCATCAGGAGTAATTGTCTGTGGCCCATCAACCAGCGACTCTGCCGGATTATAGTGAGTCTCAACCATTAATCCGCTGGCTCCGGCAGCTACAGCGGCACAGCTCATGCTGAAAATAAGGTCACGACGTCCGGTGGCATGACTGGGATCAACTACTACCGGCAGGTATGTCTCTTTCTGGATTGCTGGCACAGACGCTAAGTCCAGAGTATACCTCGTATAATTCTTACCCTTACCCACCGGGACTATTCCCCTTTCACACAAGATTATATTCTTATTACCCTCAGCAGCGATATACTCAGCGAAAGAGAGAAACTCTTCAACGCTAGCTCCGAAGTGCCGCTTAAACAAAACTGGTTTTCCCTTACCAGCTACCATAGTGAGCAGGTCCTGGTCATACATATTCCTGGTGCCAATCTGGATTATATCAGCATACTCTGCTACCAAGTCAACCTGTGCCTCTCCTCGCACTTCAGTAATTACTGGCATGTCAAACATCTGCCCGGCTTCAGCCAACCAGCTTAGAGCCTCTTCCGCACCCTCTCGGCTCCCACTACCTAACCCCTGGAAGGAATGAACCGAACTCCTCGGTTTAAAGATACCTCCTCGCAAAATATGAGCTCCAGCCTTCTTCACTTCCTCCGCAATTCTAAAGAGCTGTGCCTTATTCTCCACAGCACATGGCCCGGCGATAAACACCGGTTCACCACTACCTACACTAAGGTTGCCAACCGGTACCGCCATACTATCGTTTACTCCCTGAAACAACTTACTGTACTCCCGGCTAATCAATTTATATGGGATATCAACCATCTTTGCCTCTTTCACTCCGGGAAGAACAGCAATATGGTCAAACGGTATTTTCCTCTCATCTCCTATTGGCCCGATTACCGTCCGATAGGCACCTTTAGAAACATCGGCTCTTAAGCCATATTTCTTTAGTTCCTTTACTACCTGCTCTATTTGTTCCTTGGTGGCATTAGTATTCATTATTATCATCTTTCTTCTCCACAAGTTTATTACCAGCAGTGACTGATTTTGGTGTGATAGCTATAATTTTTACCCGACTAATTACTTAACAAACAAGAGAGCCCTCCGCTTGGGAAGGCTCTCCGTATTTTTAACTTAGATTTGTTTATCTTTGTGTTAGTTACATTTCTACAGCCAAACCCCCAAGCGTACAACTACGCCCGCTAAAGATATAATATACATAATAAAACGCCTGAAGAATTTGATTAACTAACATCCACCGTACCTAGTTTATTTTAGATTATCTTACCACAAAAAATATGAACTGTCAATGTAGCTACCTCGCTGGAAGAAGAGGTAGTATTAGCCAACGCCTAATGGTTGGTACCAGAACCTTCTGGGGAGATGACTCCATGCCATGCCTGCCACTGTGCCATTGCATCGTAATTAAAGTCCACCGCCGCAGCATTACCTCGGGTAATCGGCCTGCCCACTGGTGGCTCTCCCTTAATGGACTTAACCAAGGAGAGGGCTTGCTCTATTTGAGCTGCTTTCCCCTCCAGAGAGAGAACAGCCGTGCCTTCGGAGCCAGCGATGCCTCCGGCGGCAACTGGTATTGCCTTTACCCCTGTAAGTACCTGGAACGCCTGGACTTCGGTAACTACCAGGGCATTGGGTATGGGCACCAGTCCTACCGGTAACCCCGTGCTGTATTTAAAGCGGAAGATACCAGTCACTCGAGCAGCCTGCGCCACTGAAGGAATGAGCTTCTCCAGCCCCACGGGCACAACCAGACAACTACCCCGGGGCAGTACCACAGGTAAGATTTCTCCTATGGTGCCTCCGCGTTCCCCTGCTGCCAGCACACCGGCATTCCCCTCCGAATCTACAGCGCTGGCTCCTTTAATAGACACATCTCCATCTCTGAATTCCTGGAGAGCGTCGGCGGCCGGAGTGCCATCAGGTTTACCGTGGCGCAGCACAACAGGTTGTATTCCCTCATCAGGTGAAAGCGCTGCCAGTTCACCATCCATAATTAAGCCAACAGTGTAAAGATACTTGGGTTCTATCTTATTCCCAGTCATTTCCTCAACAACAAAGGCATTAGTGGTGCCTCGTCCGATAATCACTATCCCCTGTTCAAGGGCTCGCCTCACCTCGGGCAGAACAGCTACTCCCTTGGCGATAAGCCGCTTGGACTCCGCTGGAGTAAGGCTAACCAGCGCTCTAACAGGGGCTTCACCTAACTCTTGATTCCAGTTCTGTTGATTATAAAACATCTCTCCCTCCTCGTCCCTCATTCTAACATATTGGAGAATACGGTGGTAAACTACTTATCAATTGCTCACACCTCAATCTGGAAGCAGCCTACAAGTTCTGCTACAATAGGTTACAAAAAGGAGGCAAGCTTGCGCGTCGTTCGTTTTGCTGCTCAGGGTAAAGTTAAATATGGGAGATTAGAGGGCAATATTATACATTGCTTTCGAGGTAGCCCATTGGTTCATTTCAAGGGTCATGACAGTTCCTTTACACTTGATGGGAGTACCTACGAACTTGGCCAGGTGAGACTACTTGCTCCGTGCACCCCCTCCAAAATAGCTTGTCTGGGACTAAATTACCGTAGCCATGCCGAAGAGACCGGATTGCCTATACCTTCTGTACCGCTTATCTTTCTCAAACCATCCACTGCTATCATCGGCCCCGAGGATGAAATCATCTTGCCCAGTTCCTCAAGGCGTGTGGACTACGAAGGCGAGTTGGGTATGGTTATCGGTAAAAAGGCAAAGGATGTACCTCAGAACCAAGCGAGGGACTACGTGCTGGGCTACACCTGTTTTAATGACGTCACGGAACGCCATATCCAGAAGGAGGATGGGCAATGGACAAGGGCCAAGGGTTTCGACACCTTCGCCCCGATGGGCCCTTGGATTGAGACCGAGGTTAGCCCAGATGACCTGAAGCTCGAGACCTACTTCAACGGCGAACTCCGCCAGTCTGTTCGTACCAGTGACCTTATCTTCGACATAGCTGAGATGGTAAGCTTTATTTCAAGCGTAATGACGCTGCTACCGGGTGATGTTATCGCCAGCGGCACCCCGGTCGGTATTGGCCACATGAACCCGGGTGACGTGGTCGAAGTCAGAATAGAGAAGATTGGCAACTTGAGGAATTCCGTAGTAGGCCAGAACTGAGGGACGTTTTTAGGCTGTTTAGCAACGGTCAGTAGTAATTATATCCAGCACGCCCAAGAGTCCATCTCCCATAAAGGCTACACAAACTCCTTTTTTGACAGCATTATAAATACAATTGCTGGTATTCCTAAAACGAATATTTAATCGTCATCCAAAATGAATATTTCATCTATAGTAGTCTTCAGAACTCTGGCAATATTGTGAGCCAATCGCAGAGAGGGGTTATATTTCCCTTGCTCCAGAAAGACGATAGTTTCCCGTCTAACGCCTACCATCTCAGCCAGCTTTTCCTGTGTCAAATTATACTTAGCTCGGTATTCTTTAATTCTTGTTTTCATTCTGGCACACGTCTTTCACGAGGACTTAGTAAATAGTCCTTTGATAAACATCACTAAAATGCCAATAATGCCTACCGCAAACGTCAAAACAGATAAAAGTGCGATGAAGAAAAAGACAGGTTCATCTGCTACACCAACTCTATCCCAGAAGTCTGCGCCGAAGAAGTGAATAAACAGCCCGTAAATTGCGTTGTGTAAGAAGACGCTGATAATACCAGCCGCAAATGATATTCCAGCTACCAGCAAAAACGTTTTCAGCACTCTTAAACTCCTCTCATTCAGTCCCGGTTCTACCCGGTCATAAAAGAGATAAGAGAGCAGATATACCGTTCCGCCTGATAAGAATAGACCTCCCAGAACATGTACTACGTCGGGAGTCTCGATTATTTTTACGCTGAAGGGTAGCATCAAGAATGCTGAAGCTATGGCGAAGAAGATGAATCCGTTTCGTATTGCTTTACTGGTGTTTTCTCGCACTCTTTCATCAATTGGTGGCAGCTTCCTCTTTCTTATCAAAGACCATAATTCACGGTGTTCTATAATCAATGTTCCAACTACAAGAGCAATGGCAACGTAGTATGCCCTTATGGAGATAAGTATAATAGTCACTACCAGGGCAGTAATAAAAACGGCCCATAACAGCCTCATCCTTTTCATTGTGTTGCCTCCATAGTTATATATTTCTAACGTTACCTAATTCTAACATACACTATTTCCGGCTTCTTGTCAATACCCCATTCAGTATATTCCAGTACTTGAGATTGACAAAGCCGCCGGAGGGAATTGAACCAAAAATCCTGACACATGTAAATAACCTAGGATGGCACACCACTTTAAGAGTTGCTATAATAAAAGAAACACACTGGAACTGTTAAGTAATATTGCTGCTGGGCAAAATAGGTGAACAGGTTTGTTGAATTGACGAATACCAAAGTCGGATTCAACATATTAGCTGCGTGCTCTATCCTAAGAAGAACAGAACACCACGTAACTGAGGTGGACCCCGTCTTTAGGACAGGATAGGGGCAATATTAAGATTGAGTCCCGCTATCCTCAAGGGGTCTGATGGTAAGGATTCTACCATACCTCCATTAGTAGCTTCTACCGGGATTACGGAGTATACTTCGGCCGGTGTCCGGTAACCATGGGTCTGGTGGGGACGCTCGGTGTTGTAAAAGCGGAAGTAGTTGCCAAGGCCAATCCTGGCTTCTCTGCCATCCTGATAGGCTTTCAGATACACCTCCTCATATTTTACTGACCGCCACAGCCTCTCAATGAACAGATTGTCGTTGTAGCTCCCCT
>Ga0265594_1000847_pt1 | contig 24653 bp, 22 predicted proteins | sample saktaG_11_FD_190147 | JGI IMG/M metagenome (GOLD analysis project Ga0265594, IMG submission 190147) | Saline water microbial communities from Sakinaw Lake, British Columbia, Canada - sak_2011_5_24_80m | ecosystem: Environmental > Aquatic > Non-marine Saline and Alkaline > Saline ... | reverse complement strand
CTATCTTAATGGAATATTTTCATCTCGTGACGATATCCCGAGTTTGGCTAACTTAATTTATAAAGCGGCATGATATAATATTTTATTGAGCATGTTCCACGGGAGGGTCACCTTGTCTGAAATATATATTACATCTATTATATTCAGGATCGAACCTATAGCAATCTGTATAGATCTTGATGAAATTGTACAACATTTTGTCCTCTGTAGAGTAGAACCTTCCTAGAATAATATATACATCTATTTGGTCGTTTAACGCATCTACCCGGTAGGTCCAATCGCCATAGGGGCGCGTAGAATGAGTTTCTAGATAGGATGCAAATGTTTCTTTAACTTCTTTATCATTCTGTCCGAAGATACTGTCATCTACATAAACGACAAATGTCACTATAGCAATTAATAATATTAATAATAACATAATAGATCCTAACGTCATAGTCGTAATTTTTGTTGCCTTTACTAATATGTTCAGAACTCTTTGAGGTTTGTCCAACTAAATCCCCGAAAGTCCTATAAGTTTATTGCCTCGATATATCTCTTTCTACAGTTAATTATGCGCTTTATATTTTTATATTATTTTTATATCAACCAACTTTAAAGACTAGGAATTAATTGACACATCTTAAACACCTAAGCAGAAATTTTGGATATTAAGCAGTTAACTTTTGGTTCAGCTCGTCCATGATCTCGTCCAGCTCATCCCCGAACACCTGACGCGCCCGGAGGAGCCCGCCCCGCTCCTGGAAGGGCGTGTAATCGAAGTCGTCCTCATCAAATCCCAGGCTGGTTGCGATGTGGTTTTTGATCATCTCCAGCCACTCCATCTGCTCGGGAGTAAACTTGCGCCCCTGGATGTCAAGCCACCTCTTGAAACTCTCGTTCACGGACTCGGTGAACGGCTCGAGAATTTCGCTTTCGCCGGTCGCAAACCTCAGCAGCGATACGATATCCGTGAGCAGCCTCTTTGGCCCTGCGCCCCTGACCTTTGATTTCTCCAGCTGCTCATAAGCCTGCCAGAGCCTTGAAGGCGTGAGATGGAGAGGCGGCCTATCTATCGCCTCGGCAAGCTCCTTGATCTGCTTGAGGGTGAGGTGACGCATCCCATAAGGCTTGCTGTAAAAGATCGAAAGGGCCGTGATCTCGTCTTTGTTCTCCTCGATGAACTGCTGGAAGCTCTCCACCATGGCATGAGCCTTCTCCTGAGCGTTTACATCGTACTCGGCCGAAAGGACCTCATCGATGTTCTCTTCGTCGATTATCTGCTCATGCTTGGTCTTGATCTCTTTGATGGTGTTTCTCAGCTTGGGGCTGTCGAAAGGGTCGCAAGCCCTCTCGACCAGCTTTTTCGTCGCCTCTTCGATCTGGGCCTCGGTGGGGTTCTCGGTCCCGAAGATCACCTGCACCTCCGCCTGCTGAGCGTCGGGGTCCACAGCGTCAAGAAGCCGGTTCGCCATCTCCCTCAAAGAAAGCCCCTTCGAAACTTCCTCGATCCTGGCCCGGTCTTTATCGTCCACCTTCCTGTCGAGCCGGGCGAGCCTGCTGGCCAGGGTGGATAAGGTGTCCTCCTCCCTCATCCCTTGGACGACCTCCTCCAGCAACTTATCGAATGAGGTGCCTTTCTTCCGTTCGAGCGTCCCACCATCGCCCTTTTCGCTATCGCATACCCCAACCGCGTCAACGATCACGAAATGGGTCTTGTGGGTCTCGTCCGGGGTGACCGCCTCAAGCTCGGTCGAGGTTACGGTCCTGGTGCCTCGACCCTTCATCTGCTCGAAATAGACCCTGGACTTGACGTCCCTCATGAAGAGGAGACACTCAAGCGGCCTGATGTCCGTCCCCGTCGAGATCATGTCCACCGTCACTGCGATCCTCGGATAGTAAGAGTTGCGGAACTTTGCGATCAGGTCTTCGGGCTTCTCACCCGTCGTCCTGTAGGTGACCTTCTTGCAGAACTCGTTGCCCCGATCGAACTCCTCGCGGGCGATGTTCACAATATCCTCGGCATGGGAGTCGTTCTTGGCGAAGACCAGGGTCTTGGGGACCTCTTCCCTGCCCGGGAAGATCTCTTTGAAGAGCTTGTCTCTGAAAGTCCGGATTATCGTCCTGATCTGGTCGGGCGCTACCACGTTCCGGTCGAGCGTCCCTGGCTCGTACTCTAACTCCTCGTCGATCAGCTCCCACCGTTGCTCGCGGGTGAGCTTGTCCCTTCTTCCGATCTGGTGGCCAGCCTCGACCTTGCCGCCCTCTTCCGTTATCCTGGTCCTTATCCTGTAGACCTCGTAGCCGACGTTTACCCCGTCCACCACCGCCCTCTCGTGATCGTACTCCGAGACGAGGTTCTTGTGGAAGAACCCCAGAGTCTGTTTCGAAGGGGTGGCAGTCATCCCCACGATGTAGGCGTCGAAGTACTCGAGGACCTGTCTCCAGAGGTTGTAGATCGACCTGTGGCACTCGTCCATCACGACGAAATCGAAGTACTCGATGGGGATGTCGGGACTGTAGGCGACCTCCACCGGCCTCTCTGGCTTAAACGGGGCGTCGAAACAGGATACCTCCTCGAGCTCTGGGTCGAACTCGGTCTCGCCTCTGAGGATTGAGTAGAGCCGCTGGATGGTGGTGATGCAGACTTTGGAGACGGGGTCCATGGCGTGAGATTTGAGGAGCTGGACGTTGTATAGCTCCGTGAACTTCCGGCCGTCATCGGGGGTCACGTAAGACTGGAACTCCTTGAGTGCCTGCTCGCCCAATGTCCTCCTGTCTACCAGGAAGAGGACCCTTTTCGCGTCGGCGAACTTGATCAGCCTGTAGATAGACGTCACCGCAGCGAAAGTCTTGCCGCTCCCGGTGGCCATCTGGATGAGGGCTCGAGGCCGATCGCCAGCAAAAGATGTCTCAAGACCCTGGATCGCCTCGAACTGGCAGTCTCGAAGATTTCCCTGGACGAGTGGCGGCATAACTTTGAGCCTGGTCCTGAGGGTATCGTCCCTGGAGACCCACTTGGCCAGGGTTTCGGGCCGGTGGAAGGAGAAGACCCTCCTCGATCGGTGGTGGGGATCCCTCACGTCCCTGAAGTAGGTCTCGGTCCCGGTGCTCTCGTAGGCGAAGGGAGCGGGTCGGCCCTGGAGGAGGCGAGCGGGCATTCCTTCGAGGTACTTCTGGGACTGGTCTGAGACGCCGCTCAAGGTCGTCCCCTCGGGCTTGGCCTCGATGACGCCCACGACCCCTCTGTCAACGAAAAGTAGGTAATCGGCACTTCCGGTATCGAGAGGAAATTCACGTACAGCTATGCCCCTGGAGACTCGGGGATCGAAATAATCGCGGTCCTGAACAGCCCAGCCAGCATCTTCAAGAAGCTCGTCAATTTTCCGCCTGGCCCTCTCTTCAGGCGTCCCTCCGCCACTTTCTGAAGTCGTCTCTCTCCCTCCCTAAAAAGTCCTTGACGAGAGAGATACCTTTTGGTATATGCTGGTTGTGAATATCGGTTCAGGAACTTTCGTCATCAGCCCAAACCTGCCTGAATGCTTCTCCATCCTCACGCCCTGATCAAAGGTGAAACGACGCTCTCGCCCTCGGCTCTGGACATGACCTTCAAATGCGAGCTGTGATGGACGCCGTTTGGTTGGCGATGCCAACAGGCTTCGACTCCGAGATGGCATCCCTAAAAAGCCCAGCCGCCCCAAAACACTTGAAAAAAGCTGCCCTGTGGCCCGGGAGGGGCGGCGCCGATTGTGGCGCTCGCCTCCAGGTGCCAAGTATCCCTCCTTTAAGAGATGATCTTCACTCTTTCTTGAGCCAGGGCATCATCGCCCGCAGCTCCTCGCCGACGATCTCGATCGGGTGGCCCGCCTCCTCCCGCTCCAGAGCCCTCTTCATCGGAAGGCCCGCCTGCCCTTCGAGGATCCACTCCTTGGCGAACTTGCCGGACTGGATATCGTAGAGGATCTCCCGCATAGCCTCGCGGGACTGCTCGTTGATGATCCGGTCGCCCCGGGTGAGGCCGCCGTACTCGGCGGTGTTGGAGACGTTCTCCCACATCCTCATGAGGCCGCCCTCGTGGATCAGATCGACGATCAGTTTCAGCTCGTGACAGGTCTCAAAGTAGGCGATCTCCGGCTGGTATCCGGCCATCAACAGGGTCTCGAAGGAGGCTTTTATGAGCTCGGTGACGCCGCCGCAAAGGTCCACCTGCTCCCCGAATAGGTCGGTCTCGGTCTCCTCTTCGAAGGTCGTCTTGAGAACCCCGGCCCGAGTTCCGCCGATACCCTTGGCGTAGGCCATGGCCGTCTCGAAGGCCTTGCCCGAAAAATCCTGCTGGATGGCGACGAGACAGGGCAGGCCGATCCCCTCGACGTAAGTCCTCCGCACGAGGTCGCCGGGCCCCTTCGGCGCCACCATGTAGACGTCGACGTTCTCTGGGGGTATGATCTGCGAGAAGTGAATGTTGAAGCCGTGAGAGAAGCCCAGGGCGTTTCCCTCTTCGAGGTAGGGCTCGATGTCCTTCCTATAGATTATCGGATGGAGCTCGTCGGGCAGGAGTATGTGGATCAGGTCCGCCTCCTTCGCCGCTTCCGCCGCCGTGGTCACCCTGACCCCGTCGGCCTCGGCCCTCTTCCAGGCCTTCGAGCCCAAAACGTCTGCCGCGACCACGTCTAGCCCTGAGTCCTGTAGGTTCTGGGCCTGGGCGTGCCCCTGACTTCCGTACCCGATGATGGCGATCGTCTTGCCCTTCAGAACGCCGAGATCGGCGTCCTCGTCACGGTATATCTTTGCCATTTCCTAAGTCCTCCCTAATCTGAGAAACCATATCGCATTTAATATAAACTTGATCTGAGCAGATCAAACGCGCGTCTACGAGATCAGGGGGCGACAACCTTCGCGCCCCTGGTCATCGAGACCTTGCCGGTCCTGGCCATCTCCTTGATCCCGAACTGGCGGAGGAGCCGGACCATCGCCTCGACCTTATCCTGGCTTCCCGTCACCTCGACTATGATCGACCGGGGCGAGACGTCTATGATCTTCGCCCGGAAGACGCTCACGATCTGCATGATCTCGCTTCGGTCCTCCTTCCTCGCCGAGACCTTTATTATCGCAAGCTCCCGCTCGACCGACTCCGATGGGTCGAGCTCGCTGACGCGGATGACGTTGATCAGCTTGTTCAGCTGCTTTGTCACCTGCTCGAGGACGACCTCGTCTCCATCGACGGTTATCGTCATCCTGGAGTAGTCGGGATTGTCGGTGGCCCCCACAGTGAGACTGTCGATGTTGAATCCGCGCCTGCTGAATAGGCCCGCTATCCTGACCAGGACCCCGGGCTTGTTCTCGACGATGGCAGCTATTGTGTGCAACACTCTCACCCCTCCAGCTCCAGAATCTCGCTTAAGGAAGCACCTGCAGGAACCATCGGCGACACCTTTTCGTCCGGAGATATGATGACGTCGACGACCGTCGGCCTGTCTGACGCGATCGCCTCCTTCAGGACCGGCTCGACCTCTGAGGGCTTTGTCGCCCGAAGGCCGAGGGCACCGTAGGCTTCAGCCACCTTCACGAAGTCCGGAACCCGACCCAAAGTCGTGTTCGAGAACCTCTTATCGTAGAAGAGGTCCTGCCACTGCCGGACCATGCCCAGGACCCCGTTGTTCAGGATGATCACCTTGACGGCAACGTCGTTTATGACGGCCGTTGCCAGCTCCTGGATGTTCATCTGGAAACTTCCGTCCCCGGCTATGTCGAATACCTCTTTATTGGGACAGCCCATCTTCGCCCCGATGGCTGCCGGAAACCCGTACCCCATCGTCCCAAGCCCCCCCGAGGATATGAAGTGCTTTGGGTCCTTGTGGGTGAAGAACTGAGCAGCCCACATCTGGTTCTGGCCGACCTCGGTCACGATGACGGCGTCGGGGCACAGCTTGCAGATCGTCTCGAGGACGCACTGGGGCTTGATCATATCGCCCTCCGTCGCATAGCAGAGCGGATGGTCGCCCTTCCAGCCAGCTACCTTGTCGTTCCAGGGGCTCCAGGGCTTCGGCTGGACAGCTTTGGCGAGCTCCGATAGAGCCGACTTCGCGTCACCGACGACGGGTATGTCGACCCTGACGTTCTTTCCGATCTCGGCGGGGTCGACGTCAACGTGGACGATTTTGGCCTGGGGTGCGAAGCTCGCGATCTTTCCGGTCACTCGGTCGTCGAACCGAGCACCCACGGCCAGGATCAGGTCCGCCTCCTGGATGGCGTAGTTCGCGTACTTCGTCCCGTGCATGCCGAGCATCCCCAGGGATAGGGGATGGTCCTCAGGGAAGCAGCCGATCCCCATCAAGGTCGTCGTCACCGGGGCCTTGATCTTCTCGGCAAGCTCGACAAGCTCCTTGTGGCCGTCGGAGTACTTGACGCCGCCACCAACGTAGATGACGGGCCGTTCGGCCTCCATCAGGGCCATGGCTGCCCTCTTGATCTGGAGGCTGTGGACCTTCAGGTTCGGGTTGTAGCCTGGCAGGTTGATCTCAGGATATTGGAAGTCCAGCTCGTCGACGGTGACGTCTCTAGGCAGATCGATCAGAACGGGGCCGGGCCTTCCGGTCCTGGCGATGAAGAAGGCCTCCCTGAAGACGCGGGGGATCTCCCTCGCATCTCTTACGAGGTAGCTGTGCTTGGTCACGGGGATCGTTATCCCCGTGATGTCGGCCTCCTGGAAAGCGTCCTTTCCGATCAGGTTGGTGGGGACCTGCCCGGTCATCGCCACCAGAGGCACAGAGTCCATGTAGGCGGTGGCGATCCCCGTTACCAGGTTGGTCGCGCCCGGTCCCGAGGTCGCTAAGCATACGCCCACCTTCCCGGTGGCCCTCGCGTATCCGTCTGCAGCGTGTGCTGCCGCCTGTTCGTGCCTTACAAGAATGTGCCTGATATCTGAATCGTAAATGGCGTCGTAGAGAGGCAACAGCACCCCGCCCGGAAGCCCGAAGATGATCTCGACGCCTTCGAGCTTCAGGCACTCCAGGGTGGCTTCGGCCCCGCTCATCTTACCCATCTTATCCGTCCTCCTCAAGTTGCATCAGCCTGTTAATCCCTTCCAAAACGGCCTCGACGGAGGCCATGATTATGTCAGCTCCCGCACCTCGTGCGGTAATGCTCCGATCGCCCATCGCCATAGTCACCCAGACCTCGACGAGGGCGCTCGTCCCCCCAGTGATGGCGTCGACGTGGTACTCCTCGAGCCTTACGTCCGTCACCCCGGAGATGGCCCGCCGAATGGCGTTGATCGCCGCATCCACGGGGCCGACGCCCGTTCCCGCCTCCAGCATCTCCGTCCCGTTGACGGTTATCCTGACGCTGGCGGTCGGAATCGCGTGATTGCCGCTCACCACCGTGAACTCGTCGAGCTTCACCTTCGGCTTCTTCTCGATCGATAGGACGATCTCCGCGATCGTCTGAAGGTCGGCGTCGGTGACTCTTTTTCCCTTGTCCCCCAGGTCCTTGACCCGAGATAAGATCTCGGCGAGCTCGCCCTTTGTGCACTCGATCCCAAGCTCTCTCAAGGCCAGCTCGACGGAGCTTCGTCCCGCGTGCTTTCCAAGGACGATCCTCCTCTTCCTGCCGACGGTCTCGGGATGTATCGGCTCGTAAGTCGAGGTGTCGGCGAGAAGGCCGTGGACGTGGATCCCGGCCTCGTGGGTGAAGGCGTTCTCCCCCACGATCGCCTTGTTGGGAGCGACCGGTATCCCCGTCAGCCGAGAGACGAGCCTCGAAATGGAGTAAAGATCCTGACAGCGTATCACGGTCTTGATCCCATAGAGGGATTCTAGGGTCATCACCACCTCTTCGAGGCTGGTGTTTCCTCCTCTCTCGCCGATCCCGTTCACGGTGACGTGAGCTTGAGAGGCCCCCCCTCGCAGGGCCGCGACGGAATTGGCCGTGGCCTGGCCGAAGTCGTCGTGACAGTGGACGCTCACCGGGGCCGGAAGATCGGAGAGCCGAGTGAAGATCTCGAAGGCCTTCTCCGGCACCAGAACCCCGACGGTGTCGCAGTAGCAGAGCCTGTCGGCACCGGCATCGATCCCCGCCCTGTATAGGGATTTCAGGTAGTCCTCATCGGCGCGGCTCGCGTCCTCGCCGGAGAGCTCCACGATCAGGCCGTGAGCTTTCGCGTACTCGGTCACCGTCACCGCCGACCTCATCACCGAATCCCGGTCGGACCGGAGCTTGCTCTTGATGTGAAGGTCCGACACCGGCACCACCAGGTGGATGGAGTCGACATCACAACCAAGGGCGAGGTCCACGTCATCGGTTCTCGCGCGAACGTAGCTGCAGATCTCGGCTCGCAGACCTTCGTCGGCTACGGCCTTCATGGCCTTTCTCTCGCCTTCGGAGGTCACTGCTGAGCCCGCCTCTATCACGTCGACGCCGAGGGCGTCGAGCTGCTGGGCGATGCCGAGCTTCTCATCCAGGGTCAGCGAGACGCCTGGCGTCTGTTCTCCGTCGCGAAGCGTTGTGTCCAGTAAATGAACTCTACCAAATAAAGCGATCCCACGCATTCATCTTCGATCACCAAATAGATGCCATACAAATTATGGCCGATCTCCAATGATGGGGTTTTTAATGGTTGATAAAGTTGCCGACGGAACCGGTGACAGTTGCCGGGATCTGACGGGATCAAATCCTCTCGAATAAAGGAAAGATTTATCACTCTCGGAGGGTCATTACTCGCCTTCAGCCTAAGGGCGGCTTCAGATATGAGGCTTCAAAGATGAAGGTCAGGTGCAAAAATGGGGTCAAGCGCAAAGACTGGATCAGATGCTGAGCTGAGCGGTGCGGGAACGTCGGGCGAGCTGGAGATAGCAGAGCTGCTTCTCACGGCGGAGATATACAACCGATCCGAGAACCTGACCGAGGACGACCTCCCGCCGAAGATCAGAAAACACTATTTCGATCCCGTCGCCAGGAAGGTAAAGCGGCCGGTCTACGTCACCGAAGGCGACGTCCGGGATATCTACGGCCTCGGGAGCGTCCGGGAGGCGGCAAGGAGCCTTCCCTTCGTCGACCGCGAGGGACTCCGAGACCAGCTGAGGCTCACCGTCTTCGACGTGGGAGCGAAATGGTTTGTAAAACACGATACCCTGGAGAGGATCAGGTCCAACCCCACCCTGGCCTACTTTTACGAGAAATACGACTCATTGGACGTCAGCTATGCCGAGGCGAGAAAGAGAAACCAGCCCCTTCTCACCGACCGGGAATGGATCCAGGCCAAGGTCCGTGAGATGACCGCAAAGGTCGAGGAGGCCGACGACATCCTGAAGCTCGTCCGGATCAAGGCTCCCGAGGACGTCCGCGACCAGATAGAGGATCTCATCTTGACAAAGGAGCAGGTGACGGAGATCGAGAAAGCGGCAAAGGCCCTCGAGCACCGGGAGTACCTGAGAGAGGTGGGCCTCTACGACATCGGAAAGCTCCTCTTCGTGGGGCCGCCCGGAACCGGCAAGACCTCCACCGCCATGGCCCTTTCGGGAAAGTTCGGCCTTCCCCTCGTCGAGGTCCGGCTCTCGATGGTGACGAGCCAGTACCTGGGCGAGACCTCCAAGAACATCGACAAGGTCTTCGACCTCGCAAAAACCCTCAGCCCCTGCATACTTTTCATAGACGAGTTCGATTTCGTGGCCAAGACCAGGACCTCCGACGAGCACGGAGCCGTCAAGAGGGCCGTGAACACCCTTTTGAAAGCGATCGACGACATCAGCCTCGTCGAGGATGGGGTCCTCCTCATCGCAGCGACAAACCACCCCCAGCTCCTCGACTACGCGGCCTGGAGGCGGTTTGACAAGGTCGTCAGCTTCCCCCTCCCGGACCTGGAGATGCGGCGAAAGATCATAGACAAGGTCCTGAGAAAGATAGATGCCCGGGTGGACGCCGAAGTTTTGGCCGAGAGGACCGAGGGGTACTCCGGCTCCGACATCAGGCTGGTGGTGAGGGAAGCCGTTCTCAACGCCCTCCTCGAGGACAGAAAGTCCATCGACCAGGAGGACATGCTCCGGGCGATCCAGGACTTCGACCAGAGGATAACCAACCACAGAGGGAGCGTCGCCCCATGAAAGTGACCCTCCTCGGAACCGGTGACGCCATAGGTACCCCAAAGATCGGATGCAAATGTCCCGCCTGTGTCGACGCCCTCTGCGGCGGGAGGAGCAGGAGGCTCAGGTTCTCGGTACTGGTGGAGAACGCCGAGGGAAAGGTCCTGATCGACACCAGCCCTGACCTCCGGTGGCAGCTCATCAGAACCGGAATCAGCCGGGTCGACGGGGTGATCTGGACCCACGCCCATTACGACCATTACGCGGGCTTCGGCGACTTTCACCGGGTCCAGAACAGGGTTCCCGCCTACGGCCTGAAGGAGACGATGGACTACATATTGAACTACCTCTACTTCATGAGACCGAGGCGAAACGTCGTCGAGATGGGCCAGCCCTTCGACATCGCCGGGATGGAATTCACCCTCTTCGAGGTCAATCATCCCCCCATCTGTGAGGCGGCCGGGGTTCTCGTCAAGGAGGGGGGAAAGAAGCTGGTGGTGACGGGGGACACCAACCTCCAGATCCCAGAGGCGAGCCTGGACCTGATGAGGAACGCCGATCTGATGGTGGCTGACGCCATAACCCCTCCAGGATACAACCTCACAAAGCACATGAACTCGGAGGAGGCCGTCGGCCTTGCGCGCGACCTCGGGGCCAAAGACGTCGTTTTGACCCACATAAGCCATCTTTTTCCCCCTCACGACGTCGCCGTCAAGAAGTGGCCCCTGGGCTTCGACATGATGGCTATCGAGCTTTGAATCGAAACTTGTTTATCTTTTGCATCCCCGCAAGACTGGCATGGAGGGTGGTCGTCCTTCGAGGGGGTTTTTGGTCATTTTCGCGATCGTCTCTTTCTTCCTCATTCCGCCGTCGTGGGCTGAGGAGGTTTTCGTCTGGGACGAAAACTTCGGGGACCTCTTCGAGCTGAACCTGGACCCGAACTTCGGGGCCGGTATGAACCTGGAGGAAAATCTCGCTGGCAACATTTCGAACGATTCGAATGAGGTGGACGAAAATGCCGAGCCCGCCCAGGAGCGATACCTCATCATGGAGGGCCTTTCTACCCTGCTCCCGGATTCGAACATAACGGGAGAGGACGAGAGCAGGCACCGTGGGGCGAACTTCTCTTTCGAGCTTCCCCCAGATTGGAAGGCGACCTCCGACGGGGACAGGAATGAGGGAAAACTCACCCTGGAGGGGGCTTGCGCTCTCACATCCATCGGCTGGTTTGATGACTCTGGCGTCGACCCCCAGAGCTGCCTCAGACAGGTGGTTAGAGCCTACAGGAGCGAATCTCTGCGGTTTCCCGTATTGACGGCGGAGCAGGGCGAAGCCGTCAACGTCGACGGCCAGAGGGCTTCTAGCCTCAACGTCTACTACAGGTACGGCAGCCAGGAGTCGCAAAAGCGCCTCGTCGCCTGGTCCTCTCCCGTCTCAGGCAGGTTCTTCTACGCCTCTTTCTGGTCCTGTCCCGAGACCTGGGACGAGAACCTCGAAAAGTTCGAACGGCTTCTGGAAAGTTTCAGGGACGAGGGGTCCGAGAGGTACGTGGAGCTGGAGCCCCGGTCCACCACCCTCGACGGCTGGGGCACCGTCCTCCAGGAGACCCTCCAATCATACCACTTCGCGAGGGCGGCGACCCCGTCCAACTCCGAGGTGGGGGTGAAGGTAGTCATGAAGACCCATCGAGAGGACGGCCAGGTCAGCCAGCTCGCCTCCGAGGAGATCGTCTCCCTGACCCGCGGGACGGACGTTTCGCTGAGGGAGGCGGCCCTCCAAAAGCTCCTTCTGGACAGGGGCTACAGCGCCTTGATCCTCAGGAGGGGCGGAGCCTTCTGGGTGGTGGTCCAGGGTCCGGAGGAAAAGTGGCAGGCGATATCCTCGGCCGCCCTTGGCACGGGAAGGGGCATTGGGACCCTGGTCGGCCCCGATGGGGTGGAATGGTACCGGGGTCTGGTGGTGGAAGGGCCGAAAGAGATGGCAAGAGAAAAGGAAAACGCGTCTCAGGACCCGGCCGTCATCGAGAAGGACTGCGACCCGCCCCGGCAGGTCCATCTCAAGCCCATGACAAAGGTGAACCTCACCTGGATCCTGGACCTGAGGGACCTTCTGGACCTGTACAGTTACTCCCAGGAAGGGACGGATCCCGGATCCTTCCAGAGGGCTCAGGTCTGCTGGGCTCTTCTCAAAAGAGAGGGGCGCGACGCCTGGCTTCTGACCGGGTACGAGGGCCATCCCCTCCACCCCCAGATGTGGGCGGTGGTGAGGCATCCGGGTGATGAGGGCTATGCGGCCGTGAAGATGACGGCCGCCGGAGATCGCGGGGGCCTGGGCGAGATCGTCTGCGACGCCGAGCACTTTGAGGGGATCGCCTACGAGACGAGCATCCAGTACTCCTGCCTCCACCCCGATCTGGGCCTCGGCATCGATCCGGGAGCGGTCAAGACTCCGGCTCCGGATTAGATCAGCCCAAATGTCTTAAAGTGAAAAACTTTAATGTCCGGGCAGGTCCTATCCCAAGATCGTGACATCCGCAAAAAGCTCTGACCTGCGGCTCCTCAGCCCCGAGGAGCGGGAACGTCTCCTATCCGCCCTCGGCTCCGAGAGCGACAGGATCATGTTCCGGCTTCTTTTGGAGACGGGCCGTCCCCTGGAGGATCTTCTGGGGGCGAAGGTCTCCGACCTCGATCCGGATCTGGATCTACTCCGGCTGAGAAAAGAGGAAAGAGAGGGGGTCGAGGCGGAAAACGAGGTGATCCCTCTCTCACCGGAGCTGATGAAAACACTCATCGAGCACCTGGAAACCCACCCAGGCAAAGTCTACCTATTCGAGGGGAGGTGCGGAAAGCCCGTCGGGCCGAAGTGGATCCGGTGCGCCATCGAGCCCGCCGCCGAAAGGCTGGGGCTCGGCAAAGTTCGCGCCGCCGGGACGGGCTCTGGGACAGATCGCAAATGAGCAGGCCAAAACGGGGGTCAGGCTGCGTTCCGGCAGCGTACCAAGGCCAGCACCCCGCCGACGACGGCGAGGACTGACCCCAGGAAGATCGCGGCCGCGTCCAGGTGGACGATGAGAAAGATGCAGGTCAGAATTCCCAGAACCGGCGGGATGGGGAGCTTGCCGAGGCTGATCGGCACCCTGAAAGGCCGGGGCCGGTCCGGGTCTTTGTACCTCAGAGTGATCAGGCCACCGTTGATTACGATGAAGGTCGCAAAGAGGATGAAGTCGTTGGCGCTGGCGACGAAGGCTATGTCGCCGGAGAATACGAAGACCATCGATAACAGCATGACGACAAGGATCGCCGCCCAGGGCGTCCTCCTTTTCGGATGGACCTTTGCCAGAAAGTCGGGCATCGATGATGACTCGGCCATCCCGTAGGCGATCCTCGATGCCGCAAGAAGCATCAGAAGGACGGTGTTGGCGGTGGCGAATAGGGCGATGGCCGATATGACGACGAAGGCGTCGGCTCCGAGCGCCTCAGCTGCGACCTCGGCGAAGGGGGCTTCAGAGGCCGCAAGCGTCTCCCAGGAGACGACGGAAACGACGCTCACCGCCACCAGCATGTAGAGGACGATGGTTATAGCAAGAGCCATGATCAGCGCGAGGGGCATGTTCCTCTCGGGGTTTCTCGTCTCCTCCGAGAGCTTCACCATCTCCTCAAAGCCCATGTAGGCGAAGAAGATCAGAGCCGCCGCCTCGAAGACGCCGTTGAAGCCGTGGGGCATCTCGAAGTAGTCGACGGTGCCCAGATGTGGGAGTCCTATATAAATCACAATCAACAGGCCCGCGGTCTCGATGAGGGTGAAGACGATGGCAAACCAGGCCGAGATCTTGATCCCCCATAAGAGGACGAGGGATAGAACGAGGAGGAGCAGTACCGCCGAGGTGAGAACGGGAACGCCGGTCAGGGCGTCAAAGTAGCCGCCAAAGCCGAGGGCGACGGTTGATGCTCCGATGACCCCGCTGAAGATGATCAGCCACCCGACGACGAAGGCAAGCCTGTGGCCGAAGGCGTGGCTGGTGTACTCGTACTCGGCGCTGGCCCTCGGAAAGATAGATGAGAGCTCGGCGTAGCTGAGGCCCGTGAAGACGGCGATCAGGGCCGCGATCGCAAAGGATAGCCAGACCGAGTTTCCGGCAAGCCCCGCGGCCTTTCCGATCAGGGCGTAGATTCCCGCCCCCAGGATAATCCCGACGCCAGAGAGGGTCACCTCGAAGAGTCCAAGCTCGCGCTTCAGCTCCATTTTTTCTGGTTTAGTCATCGTACTTCAGATCCCGGCCGAAAATCCAAGAACAGTCAGGTCCTGGCCCGTATATATGAACGTTGCTCAATTCTGAAGGGGGACCCAGGAGTCGAAGATTGTTTATCTGTAAAGGAGAAAACAGAGGTTTCGAAGATGACGAAAAATGGGCCCGTTCCCCCCGACAACTTCCGAGAGCTGGTCGAGTTCTACCTCATCGACTACAAAACGCCTCAGGGAAAAGCGATCGACATAACGATAATTTTCATGAACCTTCTGGTCTGCGCCATCTTCGTCATCGACACCTACAACATATCCGACGGATTGAGAATCTTCCTCTGGAGGCTCGAGCTCTTCGCGGTGGCCTTCTTCATCGTCGAGTATATAGCCCGGCTCTACGGCGCGCAGAACAGGATTAAGCAGCTGGTGGACGTCTACAGCGTGATCGACCTTGTGGCGATACTGCCGACGCTATTTCAGCTCGTCCTCCCCGTCTTCGGCCTCTCCCTCAACATCGCCTTCGTCAAGACGATCAGGGTCTTCAAAGTCTTCAGGATATTCAGGTTTCTTCGGTTCCTCACCGACCCCCACTTCTTCTTCGGTAGCGTCTCCCTGGAGTTTCTCAAGGTGGCAAGGCTCGTGACGACGATACTGATAATGTTCTTCATCAGTTCGGGCCTCTTCTACTACGTCGAAAGCCCCGTAAACGATCAGGTCCAAAACTTCGGAGACGCCTTCTACTTCACGGTGGTGGCTTTGACGACCGTCGGCTTCGGCGACATCACCCCGATCACCGATGCCGGTAAGTGGGTCACAGTTTTGATGATCATCTCCGGGATCATCCTCATACCCTGGGAGGCGAGCCAGATTGTCAAGGAGTGGATCCTGATATCCAGAAAGACGAACGTCCTCTGTCCTCAGTGCGGCCTGGGCGAGCACGATATCGACGCCTCTTACTGCAAACGGTGCGGCCATTATCTCTATCATGAGCAAATTCCGGAGAAGAAGTGGGGGGAGGGGGACTTGTCGCCTTAAATTGACCGAGGCCGGGGATTGGATCGGAGAAGCCGATCTCATCGGCTTCTTGCTCAGCACAGTCAATTCGCGAATCTTCTTTGCATCTCCAGACGAAAAAGACCTACCCGGACGGGTGGTGGATCGTCCGATTTAAGGGACAATCCGAGATTTTATCCCTTCGGATTAGACAATCCATCCATCAAATGCTCTTTTGTCGGATCATCGGCGTGGGAAACCGAATTTTCGGGACAATTTTTCCATTATCCCAATAAACAGAATAATATGGATTTTGATAAGATAACCGATGATAATAAGGCAGTTTCATAGGCTTAAACCCTCGGATCAACAGGTTTATTTACCTGGTATAGATAATGGCGGTTTGGTAAACACATGACCGCGAATAACTTCGCAAACCACCTTGATGGTTATATTTCAAGGATTTTATCTGGATTAAAACCATCAAAGCCAGAAGTGCGCAGCATAAGCCGCAGAAAGGATGCATTCGGAGCATTTGAGACGATGGAATATGCCATCATCAAAATCACACCTCTCTTTATGAGGGGTGAGGCCAATGTTTGATTCAGCCTGCGCTTCCAGCGTTAAAACCGATTTTATATCCGAATCCGCCGAAGATAAACCGCCACAACGGGCCGAAACCGTCCACGAGATCCTGACTCGCCTCGGCGGCGACATGGAGGAGATCGGACGGGTAAAAAGGGTCTACCCCATGAAGATCAGTAGCCACTTCCTCAGCCTCATCCAGGAGAAGGACGACCCCATCTGGAGACAGGCCGTCCCCGCCGCCGAGGAGCTCTCAGACTTCCGGAACGTTGCAGATCCGCTATCCGAGGGTAGGGACACGAAGGTCCCCGGCCTCATCCACCGGTACCCCGACCGGGTCCTTTTGATGGTCAGCTCCAAGTGCGCCATGTACTGCAGGTTCTGTACCAGAAAGAGATCCGTCGGCAGGGTCGAGCAGACCCCCATGCAGCAGATCTTCAAGGGGATCGATTACATCCGCAGCCACCCCGAGATAAGAGACGTCCTCCTCAGCGGCGGCGATCCGCTCCTTCGGAGCAACCGGGAGCTTGACATAATACTCAGGGAGCTGAGGTCGATCCCCTTCGTCGAGATAATAAGGATAGGAACGAGGGTCCCCTCCGTGATGCCCGAGAGGGTCACCCCAAGGCTCGTCAAGGTCCTCAAGAAGTACCATCCCCTCTACATGAACTTCCACTTCGAGCACCCGAGGGAGATCAACCCCGAGAGCGAGCGGGCCCTCAAGCTCCTGGCGGACGCCGGGATTCCCCTGGGCAGCCAGACGGTCCTCCTCAGGGGCGTCAACGACGACCCAGAGGTGATGAAGGATCTGATGCAAAAGCTGGTCAAAAACAGGGTCAGGCCCTACTACATCTACCTATGCGACCTGGTGAAAGGCGTCGAGCACTTCAGAACCCCCCTCCAGTCGGGCTTCGACGTGATCTGCCACCTCCAGGGCCACACCTCGGGCCTGTGCGTCCCCCACCTGATCATAGACTCGCCGGGCGGAGGCAAAATCCCCATACTGCCCCCGGACTACCTCCTCTCCTCGAATGATGAGAAGGCGGTCATATCCAACTACAAGGGCGAGGTCTACGAGTACCCCAACCCGAGGATCTGAGATGAAGGTCGCCCTAACCTGCAACACTCTGCCCCCCGACTACTCTCGGGAGTCGGGGGACGACACCTTCGCCGAGTTCGACGCTCCATCGACGATCGAGGCGATAAGAAAAGCTCTTCTGAACCATTGCGACTCGGTGACGGTCATCGAAGCCGACGAGAACGCCTACGAGAAATTGTTGCGTGGGAAGTTCGACTTCGCCTTCAACATCGCCGAAGGCGTCCGGGGAGAGGCGAGAGAGGCCCAGATCCCGGCGATGCTGGAGATGCTGGGCATCCCCTACTCAGGCTCCGGGGTCACGACCCTTGCCATCACCCTGGACAAGCGGAGGACAAAAGAGGTCCTCACGGCAAACGGAATCAGGACCCCAAGGTTCCAGCTGTTGAGCCGAGCCGAGGACCTGGAGTCCGACCTAGAATTCCCCTTATTCTTGAAGCCGAACGGCGAGGGGTCCAGCAGGGGCATCACCGTAAAGTCGCTGGTGAACTCGAAAGAGGAGTTGAAGGAGGTCGCCACCGAGATGGTGGCAACATACCGCCAGCCGGTCCTCGTCGAGGAGTACCTGACGGGAAGGGAGTTCACGGTGGGGCTTGTGGGAAACGCGCCGCCCGAGGTCCTTCCCATCGTCGAGGTGAGCTTTGAGGGGCTTCCCGAGGACGCCCCCAAGTTCGACTGCTACGAGGTTAAGTGGATCTACGACTCCCAGGACTCAGAGTACGACACCACAATGTGCCCCGCCAGGATAGGCGAGGACCTTCGATCCAGGATCGAGAAGACGGCGGCCAGGGCCTTCGAGGCCCTGGATGTGAGGGATCTGTGCAGGCTCGACCTCCGCCTCGACAAGGATGGCGAGCCGAGCGTCTTCGACGTCAACGCTTTACCCGGCCTCATCCCCGACCCCGCGGAGAACTCCAGGTTCCCCAAGGCCGCCTATGCTGCCGGCTACTCGTACGAAGAGCTTATAGGCAAAGTCTTCAATGCAGCTCTCGCACGCGAGGGTATATCGAGATGAAGGTTGCGATCCTCTACAACATCCCGGGCGAAGGCTCCTCCAGGAGCAAGATCGAGATGGAGGCAGAGCTGGAGGTACTGGAGACGGTCGAGGGCGCGAAATTGAGCCTCGAGTCGAAAGGCATCGAGACGGTTCCCCTCGGCTGCAGCCTGGAGGCGCTATTCTCCCTCAAAAACTTCGACCTCGTATTCAATCTGGCGGAGGGTTTCGGCGACGATCTTCGGGCTGAGCCGAACGTCACCGGTTTCATCGAGCTTCTGGGCGTTGCCCGCACAGGCTCGCCCCCCAAAGCCCTTGAAGTCTGCAGGGACAAGCACCTCTCCAAGCTCGTCCTCGAAAGGGAGGGGATACCCACGCCCCGGTTCCAGCTCTTTCGGACCGCCAACGATCCATTCGGCCTCGACTTTCCCGTGATCATAAAGCCCGTCCTGGAGGATGCGAGCATTGGCATCACCGCCGACTCCATCGCAAAGGACGAAGACAATCTGAGGGTCAAGGTCGCCCAAATTCTCGAAACGTACAATCAGCCAGCTCTCGTGGAGGAGTACATCGAGGGCAGAGAGATGAACGCCGCCCTGATCATCGGCCCCGACGGAGCCGAGGTTCTGCCGATCTCGGAGATCGTCTTCAATCTTCCCGACGGCGTCCCGAGGATACTCGGCTTTGAGGCGAAGTGGCTGGAGGACAGCCCTTTCTACCAGAACACTGTGCCCCTCTGCCCCGCCCCCCTGGAGCCGGAGCTTAAAGAAAGGATAGAAATCCTTGCAAAGCAGGCCTGCTCCGCCCTCGCGGTCGAAAACTACGCCAGGGTCGACTTTCGGATCAGGGACGAGGACGGCGAGCCCTTCGTCATCGAGGTTAACCCAAACCCCTGCATCAACCCGTCGGGGAGCGGCTTTGCCAGGGCCGCGGCGGCCGCCGGCATGGACTACCCGGAGCTGATCGAAAGGCTGGCGAGGTCAGCCCTGGATCGGTGGGGGAAGGGCCATCTCTGGACCGAAAGAAAAGGCCAGGATGAAAAGGACGAGAGCTTCTCGGCGGGCGAGCTCGACTTTCGGCGCGTGAAGGCAGAAGACGCCCCTCTCCTCTTCGGGTGGTTCAGAGACGAGGAGCTGACAAAGTACATGGAGCCCTCTTCGTCTCTCACGATAGATCAGCTCGAAGTCAGCATCCTCTGCTCGAAGGACGAGGACTTCGTGATTTACAAGGGCGATGTCCCGATCGGGTTTGCCTCCCTCTACGACAGGACGCCCTGCACCTGCGAGATCTCGTACTTGATCGGCGATCCCGAATACAGGGGCAAAGTCCTTGGCAGAAAGATCGTGGAGGCGCTCATGGACCATGGCTTTTCCCGCCTGGGCCTGAGATCGATATTCGCCTCGGCCACCGTGGAGAACCTATCCTCGATAAGGGCCCTTGAGGGGGCGGGCTTCAGAATGATCGGGACCAGGCGGGCCAGCTCCCGACTGAAGGAGTGCTGCCTGAACGACATCCTCTTTGACATCACGAAAGGCGAGTTTCTTGCCCGAAGATCGGAATCGTAAAGGTAGGAAGCGCGTACTTCATTGATTCGTTCCTTCTTCACCCCAAAATCCGGATATAGAATCAGATTCTCCCACTTTCCATCGGAGGCAAATAATGAAAGACAGGATCGTGGTCGCCCTCGGCGACATCACGAAATTGGAGGTCGACGCGATCGTCAACGCCGCCAACTCCTCCCTTCTGGGCGGCGGGGGCGTCGACGGCGCGATACATCGGGCTGCAGGCCCCGGTCTTCTTGAGGAGTGCCGAGGTCTGGGCGGCTGCTCCACGGGCGAAGCCAGGATCACCAAAGGCTACAGCCTTCCCGCAAGGTGGGTGATTCACACGGTGGGACCGATCTGGCGAGGCGGCGCCTCTGGTGAGGACGAGCTTCTGGCAAAGGCCTATAGAAGCTCTCTATTGCTCGCTGAAGAAAACGGGATAAAGACGATCGCCTTTCCGGCAATCAGCACCGGAGCCTACGGGTTTCCGGTGGAGCGGGCATCAAGGATCGCCGTCGGCGCGATCAAAGGGTTTCTGGAGAAGAACTGCACGATAGAGAAGGTATTTTTGGTCTGCTTCAGCGAGAGGGCGAGAGGGTGCTATCGCGAGGCTTTGGAGGAGAAGAGATAAGCGGTCAGCGTTTCAGGGCGTGTCCGTTATCTTCGGATTTCTGGCGGCCTCCGAGTAGATGAAGGAGGTCATCAACCAAGCTCCAGCTCGGCTTCGATCTCCTCCTCGGTGCAGTATCGGCCCTGTTTTAAGTCCTCGAGCGCATCTTCGATCCTCTTCAGGGTCTCCTCGCTCAGGGGCTCATCATCCGTGGCCATACCGGCCAGCCGATCGACGACGTCGTTGTAAGTCTCCCGAGGGTGGCGTTTCAGCTCGTCGAGGCGCGCCTTTGTCTCCTGACGGATCACGATCGTCGTGGTCTCAGCCATATACTGAACTATAGGGAGATATAGCATATGAAAGCTCCCGCCCCGTCGAGACGGGCCCGACCAAAGTATTCTTTTTGGGACTGTCCTTTCCAAGAAGTGCCGATACGAAATACCCAAATCGATCAGACCTCTGAGCGCAAGAGAGATGTATACCCGAAGCAAACCCGTCCTCAGGTAAAAACTGCGAGGTATTCTCCATGGAACTTGATGAGATGGCAAAGACCCTGGTCGAAACACTCCACCTGGAAACAAACCCAGTGGGCGTAAAACTGCTGAGAAAAGAGGAGGACATTCCAAAGGACATTAAGATGATCACCGAGCCTCTCCGCTACTGCGAGATGGTCCAGGCGGCGAGGTACAGGGGCGAGACGACCCTGGCCAAGGTCGATATGCACTCCTGCAAGGGTGGCGCTTCGGGAATCGGCCTCATGGAGTTTCCGGAGAACATCTCCTCCGGAAACCTCTACTTCTCAAAGCTGAACAAGTGCGTCACCAAAGAGTCGGGCTCGAAGATCGTCTCGTCATTCCCGGCCCAGAAGGCGGGAAGCACCGTGGCGACCCTGGTCGCGCCCCTTGAAAAGATGTTGGTGAAGCCGGACGTCGTCATCTTCGTCGGAAAGCCCTTCCAGGCGAGAAGGGTGGTCCAGGCAGTCCTCTACAAGGAGGGCGGCAGGGTGAGCTTCAACACCGCAGGCATCCAGTCCTTCTGCGTCGATGCCACCTCCTCGTCCATCCTGAAAGGGGAAGTGAACGTCTCCATGGGCTGCGACGGCGCCGCCAAGAACGCGGGGCTCGAGGACGACTTCGTCGTGGTGGGAATCCCCTTCGACATGGCCGAGAAGATCGCACCAATCCTCGCCGAGAGGGGCGAGGGCTGGGACAACTGGATGAGATCCTGAAACCTCAGGAAAGAACACGCCACCGGAGGAGGACGCCGCCGCCGAGGATCTCAAACGAGATCAGTTCGAGCTTGGGGTAACCGTCGGAAAAGCCGGGGCCGTCCACCAGAGTCGGCGCCCCCTCCCCACCGATGATCATGGGGCCGACGAAGACCGAGATCTCGTCGATGAGCCCAGCCTCGATGAGGGACCAGTTCAACGTGGCACCCCCCTCCACCATCAGCCTCTTGACCCCTTTTTTCTTCAAAATCGATAGAAGCTCTCCGAGATCGACCCGCTCTTCTCCGACTACGAGGATCTCGCACTTCTCCCGCAAAAGGTCAAGCCGCTCATCGGGAGCCGCTTTAGAGACGGCGATGATGCACCCCTCCCCCAAAACCTCCGCTCCGGGAGGGGTTCTCGCGCGGCTGTCGACGACCACCCGAAGAGGGGTCTCGGGAAGGCCCCGATCCGCCCTCATCATTTTCAGATCCGGGGACTTGACCCTGAGGCCCGGATCGTCGGCCAGGACCGTTCCCACCCCCGCCATGACGGCGTCGCTTTCGGCCCGGAGGAGCTTCACACGATCCATATCCTTTCGGCCCGATATCCTCACCTGCTTTCGATCAACTGAGCTGATCTTTCCGTCGGCGCTCATGGCGCTGTTGATGAAGACGAAGGGCCTGTCCATGATGATCTCTAGACCAGAGAGGAAAGCTAAATATTTTCCCGCCCTGATCTTCTTTCGATGGAAAAGACGGACGATGAGATCCTCCTATCCGGAACGATCCTCTTGGGAGAGGAGTTTGAGCCTTTCGAGGGGTACCTCTGTCTTCGAAAGGGGATCGTCGTGGAGATCGGGTCCGAGGAGGTCGACTCGGACGTTGAGGGGATAGTCTCTCCGGCCCTGGTCAACGCCCACGTCCACCTGGGCGACTCCATCTTCAAGGACCCGCCCTTTCTTCCCCTCGACGAGCTGGTGGGGCCCGGTGGCCTCAAACACCGGGCTCTATCGACGGCCTCCCGCCGGGACCAGGTGGAGGGGATGAGAAGGTCGCTTTTGGATATGGCCCGCTCAGGGACTTGCGCCTTCGCTGACTTTCGCGAGGGCGGTGGTGATGGGGTCGAGATGCTCTTCGAGGCGATGGAGGGGATAAATTTGATCGGAAGGGTCCTGGGAAGGCCCGATCCTGGATCGATTCGGGTCCACAGGAAATGCTGGGGGGTCGGGATCAGCAGCACGAGAGATCATCCCCGATCCTGGGTCGAGGAGGTGGTCGAGGCCGCAAGGTCCGAGGGAATGCAAGTCGCCCTTCACGCCGGCGAAGCGGGAAGAGACGACATCGAGGACGCCCTGAGCTTAGAGCCCGACCTTCTCGTCCACCTCACGAAGGCCGAGCCCCGGGACCTCGCGATGATCGCGGAGGCAGGGGTGCCCGTCGTCGTCTGCCCAAGGTCCAACCTCGCCACGGGCGTGGGCCTTCCAGACGTCACCAGGATGCTTGCTATGGGGATCGTCGTGGGCCTTGGAACCGACAACGTCATGCTCAACTCGCCAAACCTCTTCACTGAGATGGAATTTGCATCCAAGGCGCTGCTGCATAACGATAGACAGGTATTTATGATGTGCACGCTAAACGGTGCTCGGATCTTGGGTGCGGATGATGCGGTTGGAGCCATCCGCGCGGGCAAGGAATGCAGGATAATGGTCATCGACAGACGGTCGGAGAACATGTGGGGGGTGAAAGATCCCCTCGCAAGCTTGGTCAGGAGGGCGAGGCCCTCTGACGTTCTGGCCGTCCTCTAGAGGTTTTTCCATGTTTGAGAGGATAATGATAGCAACCGACGGCTCGAAACATAGCGAGCGGGCGGCAGAGGTGGGTATCGAGCTCGCCAGGCTTTCTGGAGGCGCCATTACCGTCGTCTACGTCGCCGACACAGGACGGCTGAGCCACCTTCCCGAGGACATGGCTCTTGCGAGCATCAGGGATCTACTGATCAAAGAGGGCGAGGAGGCCACCGATTACATCGAGGAGATGGCCAAAAGAGCAGGAGTTGGCTGCACCAAGATGGTCATCGAGGGCAACCCCGGCGAGGAGATCATAAGATCCTCCGCAAAGTCCGGGATCGAAGTGGTGGTCATGGGGAGCGTCGGGCGGACCGGCCTTGACAAGTTCCTTTTGGGCAGCGTTGCCGAGAAGGTGGTCCGAAACTCCAAGGTGCCGGTCCTGACAGTGCCGGGGGAGAAGGTTTGAGCGAGATTCCTGTCAGAGAGGTGATGGTAAGCGACGTCGCCCACGTGACGATCCCCGGGCCCAGGGACCAGGTCTTGAAGGTCCTGAAGGAGAGACACGTCTCGGGCGTGCCGGTGGTCAAGGGCGGCGAGCTTGTGGGGATGGTGACCAGGACCGACCTTCTCAGAAACCCCGAGGAGGACCAGACCGCCCTCCTCATGACCCGCGACCCGTTGGTCGTTCGGCCCGACGACAGCGTCATCGAGGCGGCACGGCTTCTGGCGGAGAACGATATCAGGCGTCTTCCAGTGGTCGAGAACGGCTCTCTCGTTGGGATCGTGAGCGTCGCCGACATCATCCGGGTGATCGCAGACCTCGACATAAAAAGGCCGATCGAGAGATACTTTGAAAAGACGACCGTCGCCGTCTGGGACGAGATGCCCCTTCCGGTGGCTGGCGCCGTGATGGAGTATGCCAATGTACAGGCATCGCCTGTCCTCGACTCCGATCTGAAGCTGGTGGGGATAGTCTCCGACCGGGACCTGATAAACGCAAGCATAATCGAGGACTCCGTCGAGATGTCAGACATGTCCTCAGCCTCCGACGAGGACGAGTGGACCTGGGAGAGCACCAGAGACACCCTGAACTTCTACTACGGTGTCTCGCGCATAGCGCTCCGTAAGATCCCCGTGAAACAGGCTATGGTTCCCGCGGTCACCGCCATCAAGAGCAGCGAAGTTGGCGAGTCCGCCAGGGTGATGAGGAGGGAGAAGATCGACCAGCTCCCGGTGGTGACGGCTCATCAGAAGTTGGCGGGGATGCTGAAGGACTCCGACCTCCTCTGGGCGCTGATCGAACACTCCATCGAAGCTGGGATCTGAGGGGAAGTTCGACGAACGATCTCGGATATGGAAGGGGCCTTTGGCCCCCTCTCCGCATCCTGCTCGAACGAATGTATATTTTTAGGGCATTTATTTTAAAATGAATACCCCGCAGCTTGCTGCGGTTGGGATGGTCAAATAACCAACTCAACAGTTTGAATCGGGCCACGGATAATCTAAGTAGCGGGTATCGGGAAGCATATGATTGGCTTAAT
>Ga0265594_1000846_pt1 | contig 24678 bp, 29 predicted proteins | sample saktaG_11_FD_190147 | JGI IMG/M metagenome (GOLD analysis project Ga0265594, IMG submission 190147) | Saline water microbial communities from Sakinaw Lake, British Columbia, Canada - sak_2011_5_24_80m | ecosystem: Environmental > Aquatic > Non-marine Saline and Alkaline > Saline ... | reverse complement strand
TTAATTTAAAAGAGTTAGATAATATGTTGTCCTTTTTTTAACTCTATACGTTTTCTTAAAAATTAAGTCATTTATAAGTTTTTCGGATGTGAGGATTTTGAGATTAATTTATGCAGGAGAACTTGCTCCAATTGATTTATACAAGTCTAAACCCATGTCAGAAATTCTCGCAACTTCTCTAAAAGCTCGGGTAACATTTTCTATACGTTCGCTTTTTATACTACTTGTAATTATGTTTGCGTCTAATTGGCAAATCAAAAAAGATTTTCCTTTTTGTTGAGATTCTGGAATTTTTTGAAGATTAAATTTTCCTTTTAATATTTTTTCAATTCCTTTAACATCTCCACTTCCAATAAAAACAAAGTATCTTTCTGAACCTATAGAATAAAAAGAAAGAACTGTTTGGTCTATTTCATAATGATTATAATAACCTTCTGCCCCCTTAGATTGAATGGAATTTATTTTTTTATTTCCATAAGTTTTTTCAAATATTTCAAAATCTGTTTGGCTCATTAAATATTTTCTCATTCTTCCCTAACATCTTCAGTTATAGCACTTCCATGTGTAACAGAATTCAGCCTATCATAAAAATCCATAATTAATCCAGAAGGAACATTCACAATCATTTCCAAACTTCCGTCGTTCAACCAGTTTTCAGTTTCTTTGTATTGGCTCACAACTCCATAAGCTTTTCCTGTTTGAATTGCTGGAATTGTTATTTTAACTTTTTTGATTTTAATTTTAATAGGAAGAATTGAACTAATTTGTTCAACAATTTCTTTTATTTGAGAATCAATAGAAATATTTTTTATATTTACATGTGCTTGTTGCAATGCATTTTTAATTCTTTCAGCAGTATGAGGATTTCCTGTTTGAGGGTCCATTGAATTTGTAACTAAAAAGTCCACAACTTGCTTAAACTTTTTTTCTTTTTCTTCATCTCGATGTTCTTGAGTAACTAAAACTTCTCCATCTTTCACAATTTTTTCACCAATTTTTTGAATGTCTATTGTAGAAAAAGCACTTTCTAAATCAGAATTTGAAGCAACTTCTCCTTTTTTGCAATCTGAAAATATTCTATCTCCTTCAACTTCGAGAAAATTTGTTTCACCTTTTTTAAATTTCAAGGCCTCGTCCAAATCAACAATAATTTCAAAATGTTTTCCTGCTTGCTTAATTCGTGCTATTGTATTCATTTGAATTTCCCCCCAATGAATGCTAATGAAAATCTTTGATTTACTTTTGTGTTTGGCATTTTAATTTTTATCCTTCATTCTTGAAATATATTCAGAACAACTTTCACAAATTGCAACCATTGGAATTCTTTGTTTTTCTTCGCAATACATTCTGTCAGGATATTTGCTGTGTTGACAAGTTTGATTTTTTGGAAGAGAATCATATTTTTCAGAAATTTGTTTTGAGATTTCTTCTAAACTTGAAAGAGTTATTCCATTATTACAAAATACTATTGGCCACATTTTAAAAATCTAAAATTTCTCTACCTTCAACTTTTTTTAATTTACCTTCATCACTTTTTATAAAGTCTACTTCAAATCTTTTAATATCAAATTTTTCACCTTGAACTTCTTTGTAAATTTCTAAAGCAAGTTTCACACCTTTTTTCAAAGTTAAATCTTTTTTATACAATTCTCTTAATTTTGTTTTTATTTTCTCATCATATTCCCCAATTGCATTTGCATTGTAGGCAAGATAATTTCCAGTAACATCGCTTGTATAAAGTTCTGGTTTTTTATTGTTTATTCCTGCAATCATCATTGAAACTCCAAAAGGTCGTGCACCCCCGTATTGGCTGAATTGTTGCTGGACATTTGAAATATCTTTTATAATAAGTTCAGGTTCAATAGGAGAATCATAAGTTACTCTGTGTTGTTGTGCCAAAACCTGTGCTCTTTCAATTAAAACACGTGCATCTGAAACAATTCCTGCTGAACTTGCAACCATGTGCGAGTCAATTTCATAAATTTTTCCTGCAGAATGTTTTGCAATTAAAATGTCATTTACTCTTTTGTCTGCTAAAATAAAAACTCCGTCTGCACAAATCATTCCAATGCTTGAACTTCCAAGTCGAACTGTTTTTTCAGCATATTCTACCTGAAGAATTGTTCCTTCTGGAGAAAACATTGTAGCTGTCCTGTCATAGCCCATTGCTTGGTGTTGCATATCTGTTGGTAAATCCATTTTAAGTTTAAGATATCTCCCTATAAAAATTCAATGATTGAACAGTTTATAAGTTTTTTGATGATGTATTAAATTTAACATTCACTTCCCCAATCCCTTCAGCGTCCCGCTAACTTTTACAACTTCTAATTTTTTTTCAAAAATAACAAAACTTGCTTTAACAAAATCAACACTTTTTCTATTCACAGAAACAATTCCAAAATCTTTTTTAATTTCAATCCAGTTTGGACTTGCTTTTGAAAAACCTAAAACTCCAACATATTCGAGAATTGCTTTCTCAACATTTTCTTTTAAATTTTCTCCTTTAACCAAGAGATATCTTTTTTTTTCCCTCATCGATGGCTTAAGAGATTTCATTTCTTCATAAAGAGAGAAAGGTTATTAAAACTATCTTTCTATTTTATATAAAAGATGGAAATTTGCACTATTGGTGGTTATGAAGAAGTCGGACGAAATATGACTGCTGTTAAAGTTGGAGAAGATGTTTTTATATTTGATATTGGGTTGAACATTCCTGGTGTGATTGAATTACAGGACGAATCTTTTCAAGATTATTCTGAAAAACAATTAAGAAAATTTGACGCAATTCCAGATGACCGAGTTTTAGATGCTCTTAGATGGAGAGATAAAGTTCGTGCAATTTTTATAGGTCATGCTCATTTAGACCATGTTGGGGGGGTGCCTTATCTCGCAAATCGATATCCTCAAGCAAATATTTATGGAACTCCATTTACAATGGCTGTTTTAGAAGCAATTTTAAAAGATGAAAAAATAAAATTAAGAAATAAAAGAATTATTGTTAAAGAAGATTCTACTATTTTTGTAAAAGGAAGAAATGAAAATTATAAAATAGATTTTATTCATACAACTCATTCAACACTTCAATGTGATTTTGTTGCACTTCATACAAAAGAAGGAATTTTTTTCTATGGTTTAGATTTAAAATTTGATAATTACCCAACATTAGGTGCAAAGCCAAATTATAAAAAATTAAAAGAATTAAGAAGTAAAGGAGTTAAAGCACTTGTTGTTGATGCTTTGTATTCTGCAACAGAAAAAAAACCAGGAAGCGAAATAATCGCACGACATTTATTAGAAGACGCATTTTCAAAAGTAAGAAATAGAAATTCTGCATTTTTTGTAACAACTTTTTCATCTCATATTGAAAGACTAAATAATATTGTGGAGTTTGCAAAAAAAACAAATAGGAAAATAGTTTTTATTGGAAGAAGTTTAAACAAATATGTAAATTGTGCATTACAAATAAATAAATGCCCTTTTTCAAAAAATATAACCCTCATAAAATATAGAAATCAAATAAATTCTTTTTTACGAAACCTTGAAAAAGAAAGGGGAAAATATCTTGTTGTTTGCACAGGTCATCAAGCAGAAAAAGGAAGCATTTTAGATAGAATTGTAAAAGGAGAAACCCCTTTTAATTTCCATCCTGAAGATAATTTGATTTTTTCTTCAAGTATTATTCCTGCCTCTGAAAATGTTTTAGCTCGTGAAAAAATGGATAAAAAATTAAGGAAAATCGGAGTTAAAATTCAAACAGATGTTCATGTTCATGGTCATGGAAGTCGTGAAGATTTAAGAGAAATTATTGCTCTTTTAAAACCTAAACATGTTATCCCCTCTCATGGAACCCTTCAACAAGAAACTCCAGCAATTGAACTTGCAAAAGAATTTGGATATGTTTTTCACGAAACTTCTCATTTGTGTTTAAATGGTAAAGTATTAAAGATTTAAAATGCATATCATAAAATGGTAAGAGAAGATATTCTTGCAGGATTAAAATCAGCTACGCAAAAAGGAGAATCACTTAAGCAGGCTATGATTTCTTTTTATAATGCTGGTTATTCAAAAGAAGAAATAGAAGAAGCTGCAAGAGTTTTACAATCTCAAGGAATAGTTCAACCTGTTGTTCAAACCACTTCTCAAAAAGAAAATCAACAAACTCAACAAAATTTTGTGCAAGGTCAATCTGTTCAAAAAGTTTCAAGCTATGGCGTTCCCCCCCCTCAACAAAATCAACAAGTTCAAAAAATTTCAAATTATGCAATTCCAAAAAAGAAAGGAAAAGGTTTTGTGATTATTTTAGTTGGGCTTTTGGTTTTACTAATCGGACTTTTAATAACAGTTGTTATTTTTAAAGATCAAATTTTAGAATTTTTCTCTTAAAATGTTTGAGATTTATGAACCAGCAGAAGATTCATATTTAATGCAAGAGATTTTAAAAAAACAAATTGTAAATTTATTAAAGAAAAATAAAAATATGAATTTTTTGGAAATTGGTTGTGGAAGTGGAATTCAATTACAAACCGCTTTAAAATCTGGAATTAAAAAAGAAAATATTTCTTCTGTGGACATAAATAAAAAAGCTGTTAAACATTGCAGAAAATTAAAATTTAATTGTATTCAATCGAATTTATTTGAAAGTATTAAAGGGAAATATAATTTAATTGTTTTTAATCCTCCTTATTTACCTGAAAATAAAGACGAACCACAAAGTTCTCAACTTGCAACAACAGGTGGAAAAAAAGGTTCTGAAATAATTAACAAGTTTTTGAAACAAGCAAAAGATTATTTAAAAGAAAATGGAAAAATATTTTTAATCACAAGTTCATTAACAAAAGGAATTAAATGGATGTCTTGGAAAAAAGAATTATTAGGAAAAAAGAAATTATTTTTTGAAGAAGTTTATTGTTGGGTGTTGGAAGTTTGAAAATTTTTATATTTTTTTAACACCAAAAGAGTATAAATTCTTGGGGCAGTTCACACCATTAGCACAATCCTTCGTATTGACATCAAGCATATTACTAAGAGGGTTGGAATCTAGAATTACTATTCTAGTTGTTGAGTAACCCATATGGACCAAAAAATTATGATAATCTGAAGCCCGAAAATATAGACCAAATCTATCGTGTTCAGAAACTCTTACAAGTTTTTCTGCATTTTCTTGTCCCCCCACAATCGCGATTATTCCTTTATTTTTTCCCAAATCTTTTCCTAATCGTTCAATTTTAAAACCATAAGGAGTAAATCTAACACTTTTATCATCACTAAAAACAACACCTGCTTCTTCTGTGGGACCTAATTTTGATTTAAGTATTCTTTCATTCATGGAAACTATTGAATTTCTTAAATTAGGATTATCCTGGGCATACATCCCTTTTTCAGTATATAATATTCCAGTATTTCCAGAAATCCTGTGGTCTTTTAAGGTTCTCACAACATTTTGTGCGGTTGTATAATTTTGATTTTCCAAAGAAGCATAAATCAATGGAACTACTTCTGGTATTGTAGGCATTCTAAAGCCTTCACCATAATTAGCATTCCTCAAATCTACAAAGTTTTTAGGACCAACTCTTCGGGCATTAAAATTTAGACCAACATCTTCTAAGTTTATAGTTGTAATTGTTACTGTTTCTTTAAAACTTGATTTTTTGATTGTTTTTTCCATATCCCCTCAACAAAACCCCACTTTAAAAACATTTCTATGCTGTATTCATTATATAATTAATACTCACTATTAAACTTAATCACAATTATGCTTAAATACCTAAACGATTTTTGTTTTCAATGGTAAGATTTGCACACATGGCTGATGTTCATTTAGGAGGTTGGAAACAGCAACCAATGCAGGATTTGAATTTAGAATCTTTTAAAAAAGCAATAGAAGTTTGTATAAATTCAAGATTAGAATTTGTTTTGATTTCAGGAGACCTTTTTGATTCAGCTTATCCAGGAATAGAAATTTTAAAAGAAACTTTTTCAGAATTTAGAAAATTAAAAGAAGCAAAAATCCCCTGTTTTATTATTGCAGGTTCACACGATTATTCTGTTTCAGGAAAAACTTTTTTAGATGTGTTAGAACGAGCAGGATTTTGCAAAAATGTTGTGGATTTTGAGGAAAAGGAAAACGAAATTTTATTGAACCCAGAAATTTACCAAGGAGTTGCCATTTATGGATATTCTGGAAAAAAGTCTGGATTAGAAATTCCTGATTTAAGAAAAATAAAATTAAATCAAGCTCCAGGAATGTTTAAAATTTTCATGTTGCACACAACAATTGACAAAGCAAAAGGAACTTTACCAATTGATTCAATTGAAACACTAACCCTTCCACATGCAGATTATTATGCTCTTGGCCATTTGCATATTGACTTCCAATATGAAAACTTTGTTTACCCAGGACCAACATTCCCAAATAATTTCCAAGAATTGGAAGACCTAAAACACGGAAGTTTTTACATTGTAGATACAGAATCATCAACACCCCTTCAAAAAATAGAATTAAAAATTAAAGATGTTCTTGCATTTGAAATTGAAATTAAAAATGCTTTGAACGCAACAAGCCAAATAATTTACAAATTAAGTGAAAAAGATTTAGAAGATAAAATTGTTTTGTTAAGGTTAACAGGAGAATTACAAGAAGGAAAAAATTCAGATATAAAGTTCCAACAAATTGAGGATTTTGTAAAACAAAAAAAAGCATATTTTTTATTAAGAAATACGCATGATTTAAAATCAAAAGAGCTTGAATTAGAAATTGAAATTGAAAACACGGAAAATATTGAAGAAGAAACAATAAAGATTTACTCTGAAAAAAACCCTTCTGATTTTAATAAAATGATTCCCCAATTAATTAATTCATTTGCAATTGAAAAACAAGAAGGGGAAACCACAGAAGCATTCACAAATAAATTGCTTGAAGTTTCGAAAAAAATATTGGAGTTTTAATATGATACTAAAAAAAATAATATTAGAAAATATCAGAAGCTATAAATATCAAGAAGTAGAATTTCCAGTAGGTTCTACATTATTATCAGGGGATATTGGTTCTGGGAAAACCTCAATTTTATTAGGAATAGAGTTTGCTTTGTTTGGATTGCAACCAGGACAAAGAGGTTCTGCATTGTTAAGAAACGGAGAAAGCCAAGCAAAAGTGCAACTTGAATTTGAAGTTGGAGGGCAATCTGTTTTATTAGAACGAACTTTAAAAAAAGCAAAAACAGTTTCTCAAGATTATTGTGCAATAACTATTGATGGAGAAAAAAAAGAAATTTCAGTTACAGAATTAAAAAATAAAGTGTTAGAAATTTTGAGTTACCCTAAAGAATTTTCAAAAAAGCAGAACATTCTTTACAAATTTACTGTTTATACACCTCAAGAAGAAATGAAACAAATTATTCTTCAAGATGCAAACACTCGTTTAGACACTTTGCGTTATGTTTTTGGGATTGATAAATACAAAAAAGTAATAGAAAATATTTCAATAGTAACAATAAAACTAAGAGAAGAAAAAAGAATAAAACAAGCACTTACGGAAAATCTTGAACAGGACAAATTAGATTTGATAGAAAAAGAAAATGATTTAGAATCAAAATATTATAATTTAGATTCTGTTGAAAGAGAACTTTTTTCAAAAAAAGAAATTAGAAAAAAAATAGAAGAAGAGAAATTAGAAATTTCTAAAAAAATAGAAGAGAAAAATAGGCTTTTGCAAGAAGTGGAAAAAACAAAAATAATCATATCAAATAAAAATGATTTGAGTTTAGAGAATAAGAAAAAAATAATTTATCTTGAAAATCAAATAAAAGAATTAGAATATTTAAAAATTGATGGATCAAAAATTTTACAACTTGAAAGGGTAATAGATTCTGACAAAAAAGAAAAAGAAAAGTTTATTGGAGAGAAATTTGAAATAAGTTCAAAAATAAATTCTCTCAAAAACAAAAATGAAGAAAGCCAAAAGCTTGAACAAAAAATTTCTAATTTAGAAGTTTGCCCAACTTGTTTGCAAAATGTTGATGCACTTTATAGAACAAATGTTTTGAATCAGGCAAGGTCAGATATTGTGCTAAACAACAAAAAGTTAGAAATGTTGAAAAAAGAAAAACAGGAAATTGAAAGTTTTATTGAAAAAAAAGATGTTTGGATTTATTCAAAAGAAAAAGAACTTACAAATTTAAAAATTTCAAAAATAAAATATCAAGGTATTGAAGAAAAACAAAATCAATTAGAAGAAAGCAAAAAATTAAATTTAATGATTGAAAAAGATATAGAACTTTTGGAGAAACATAATCACGCCTTGAAAAATTCTGTTTTTGAATTATCAAGATTTGATAACGTTTTCAAGGAAAAACAGCAAAAACTTGAAGAAGCATTTAGTGAAGAAAGATTTGCCGATATAAAAGTTGCTGAATTAAAAAAAGAAATAGATTTTTTCTCTCAACAAATTGAAGGATTAAAAAGAAAAATAAAACAACTTAAAGAAATAAAAAAACAATCAGATTACCTTACAAAGTTAGAAGATTGGCTTTCTAAGAAATTTATTCCTGTTGTTTCTTTTATTGAAAAAAATGTTATGACAAAACTTAAATCAGAATTTTCCCAACTTTTTGCAGAATGGTTTTCAATGCTTGTTTCAGATTCTATTGAAGTTCGGCTCGACGATGATTTCACGCCAATAATTGAACAACAAGATTATGAAATTGATTATAATTATCTTTCTGGAGGAGAAAGAACAGCAGTTGCTTTAGCTTATCGGCTTTCTTTGAACCAAGTTATTAATTCTCTTTTGAGTAAAATAAAAACAAGAGACCTTGTAATTCTTGACGAGCCAACAGATGGTTTTTCAGAACAACAGCTTGATAAAATGCGTGATGTTTTACAACAACTTAATGTTGCTCAATTAATTTTAGTAAGTCATGAACAAAAGATTGAAGGTTTTGTAGATAATGTGATTAAATTCAAAAAAGAAAACGGAGTTAGTCGGAAAGAAGAATGAATTTTTTCGTTTAGTATGTAGTATTAATCTGCTTTTTTCCATAAAAGTTCAAATTGTTTTTTGTAACCCTCAGCAACATTTTTATCTTGGATAAGCAATGAATAAGGTTCTTCTCCAAAAACATTTATTGCAACATGGTATCCAATGATAACTGTTTCTTGAAATTGAGAAAATTCTTCAGGGAGGTATTTTATTCTTGTTAATTTTAGTTTTTCAATTTCCCCACCAATTTCTTTAACAGATTTATCAAAAATTTGTCTTGATTTTAACTTATTAAAAACTCTTTTTCGGTGTAAATTTAACCACCAAGTTTCCCCCATTTTTTTTACACAGGGATCACCCCCTCCATAAGTTAAATATTCTTTTTCCTTTAGATTTATCAGAAGATTATAAACTTCTTTAAGTCCTTTAATTCCCTTAAATACAAAAGCATTCTTCTTGGATTTTATTTTATTTTGTTTTTGTTTTAGTTCTGGGAGAATTTTTTTGAATCTTTCTTTTTTTTCTTCAATAAAATCAAAAAAATTTTCTGGATTTATAGCAGAATACAAACGCCTTTTTCTTTCTGAGATAAAAGAGATAAGTCCCTTTTCAATTAAAGAATTTAACGCTCTATGAATAACAGAACTTTGAAGTTTCAATTTAATTAATAAGTTTCCAACATTTGATTCTCCTAATTCTAAGAGAGAGATATAAACTTTTATTTCTGCGTCTGTTAATCCCAAATCTCTAAATATTTCTAAATCCATAAGAGTTAAAATAATTAAAACTATTTAAATCCTCCTAATTGAGAGGATAAATCTTTATAAAACTATTAGTTATTATTTTATTATGACAAAAATAATAAAGTATGAAGAAAAAGAAGGGATGTGCCAACATATCCGCGGAACAATTGGATGGGAAAGGGAAATGTGTAATTTAACAAAGTATGCCTGTGTTGGTTATAATATTAATCCAGAAAATTCTAAGGTAGAAAATTTTTATCAAGAAAGGATGAGGCGTTGCCCTTTATACAATCTTGATTTCAAACCTTTCTTGGGAAAAAATATTTCAGACAAAATAGAAGAAGTAAGGGTAGGGGAAGAGAAAAATTTATCTAAAAGAGAAATGGAGTTAAGGCATAAAATAGAAGGAAACCAAAGTCAAATAAATATGGTTAAGAGGGATTTAACAAGAGAAAATAAAAAGTTAGCAAGAGAATTAGAAGGTTTGTTAAAGCAAAAATAAATACTCTTCTTCAATTCCCACCTAACAAAATTCCCCCACAAAAGAATCTGTTGTTAACTTTTCTTTAATAGCTTTTTCAATTAATTCGTCCCACCTATATTTTTTTCCTTGTGAAAATATTTCTTTTTTTAAGAAATTTCCAATCTCTTCTCCTTTATAATCTGGAGTTTTTACATTTTCTTGTTTTAAAATATTTTTCATAATATAACTTTGTAATTGAGAAGCAAGAAGTTCTCCAAGCATATAATTATGATAATAAACAGGTGCATCAACAAGGTGAATTTTGGAAGCCCAGTCAGGTTTATCTCTATAAAAATTAATCATTTGATATTTTTTAACAAGTTCCCACCAAAGTTTGTTTAGGCCTTGTTCAGGATTTTTATAAAGTTCTTTTTCAAAATTATACATTACTTGGCACCATCTTGAAAAAACAAGTTCTCTTATTCTAAGTTGCTTTCTTCCTAATTCAGCGACTTTTTCAATCTCTTCTTCTTTTATATCACAAGTCTTTTTAATAAAATTAGAATTTTTAGAGTTTCTTCCAAATAACAAGGCAATAGCTTCTGTAACAAAAGTATGTGCAGAGTCTCTTAATAAAAAAGGTAAATCAGAATTGAAATTTTTTTCATAAATTCCATGTCCAAGTTCATGTAATGTTGTTTCCATCCATTTTTCATTATTCTTTGTGTTCTGAATAATACGAACATCATTTCCTCCGTCAATATCAATGCAACACGCATGTTGATATTTCCCTTGTTTTTCATATAAATCACTCTTTTCTAAAATGTTCTTAACATCAAATCCAATTTGCTTATAAAAATCAACAGCTTTCTTAATAACATCTTCTTTGTAAAATTTGTCAAAATCTACCTCATAAATTTCTGGAGCTTCTTGAAAAAATAATTCTTGATAATGCCAAGGTTTTAATTTTGAAAACTCTATTTTATAATTTGCAGACAAGAAATCATCAATTTCTTTTTTGACTTCTTCAAAAGGGGTTTTTGTTTTTTTAATTAAATCCAAGAAAATATTATCTATTTCTTCTTCTTTTTGCTCATTAAGTTGAAGGGACATTTCAAAGTAATTTTCATAACCCAAGCTTTTTGCTAATTCATTTCTTAATTTAACAATTTCAAGAACTTCTTTTTCAACAAGTTCTCCTTGTTTTTTACTTGCTTCCCACACTTCTCTTAATTTTTCAGAATCTTTTTCCTGTTTTAAAATATCTTTTATTTCATTATCTGTGAATTCTTTTTCATCAATTTTCGCCCTAAACTTATTAAATTTCTGTCCAACTTTTGTTACTTTTTCAAGAATTTTTTTCAAAAGAATTAAATCTGCTTGAGACCCTAAGTAATTTTTATATAATAAATCTAATTGTCTTTTAATAATTAAATCTTGGTTTTCTTTTTTCAAAAATATTTTAATTTTTTCAAAGTTTTCTTTATTATGAAAAAATTCTTCTAATTTATTAGCACTTTTTTCATATGCTTTATAGAATTCATCTTTTCCAGTAGTAATTGCATTAAAATAAAGTTCAGAAGTTTTTTTTTGTAAGTTTTTTATTTCTTTATTTTGCTCATCTAAAAACTCTTTTATTTCGTCTTCCATAAGAACAAGATTAAACAAGACTATAAATAATTTTCTAAATCTCAAATCCGAAAACTTTAAATAATCCTTATTCTCTAAAATATTGTAGTTTATTCTTAAAAATGGATGACGATTTAAAAAAATCAATTTTGAAAACAGGAACAACAATTCTTGGAATTGTTTGTAAAGACGGAGTTGTAATGGCTTCTGATAACAGAGTTTCTATTGGTCAAGGACTTATAATTTCTAAAAATATGGAAAAAGTATTTCCACTAAATGAATATTTGTTAATTGCAGGTTGTGGTTCTGCAACAGAGTTTCAAAAAGTTTCAAAAATTTTAACAGCAGAACTAAAATTAAAACAACTTCGTTCAAAATCTCGCCCAACAGTGCAACAATCTGCGTCATTACTTTCTAATGTTCAGGTTACTCAAAGTGCCTTTATTTTAGGGGGATTAGATGAAAATGGGGTTGTTTCCTTGTATGAGATTACTGGAGGTTTCTTAAATAAAGTTGAAGAATACACTGCAAGTGTGGGTTCTGGGATGCCTTATGTTTTGGGGCTTTTAGAAAGACAATATAAAAAAGACCTAAGTGTTAAAGAAGGAATCGAATTAGCAATAGAAGCAATTAAATCTTCAACACAAAGAGATTCTGCGTCTGGTAATGGGTTAGAAGTTTATACAATAACTAAAGAGGGTATGAAGAAAGCGATTAGTCAAAAGATCACCTCTACTTTTGAAAATAAGTAATAATTTTATTTAAAATGGATATTTTGAAGAATATAACTGATAGACTTGGTGGAAATATAACTGAAGCCAATTTTGAAGGAGCGAACATTGTTCTTTATACAGAGAATGCTAAATTTTTCAAAGAAGGAGAATCAAAAATAAAAGAGATTGTTGGCGAAATAAAAAAAAGAATTGAATTAAGAGCTGACCAAAAAATTCTTCCTGACCAAAAAGAAGTTGAAATTAAAATAAAAGAAATTGTTTCTCAAGATGCAGAAATTACAAATATAATTTTTGATTTTCATAGAAGCATTGTTTTAATTGAAGCAAAACGACCTGGGATTGTTATAGGAAAACAAGGTTCTGTTTTAGAAGAAATTAAAAAAACAACTTTATGGACACCACAGGTTCAAAGGTCGCCTGCAATTAAAAGTCAGATAACTGAGAATATTAGAGAAGTTCTTTATGCAAATAATAATTATCGAAGAAAATTTTTAAATTCTATTGGGGAAAAAATTTACAAGGAATGGAATCCAGAAAAAGTTGAAGAATGGATAAGAATAACTCCTCTTGGTGGTGCACGACAAGTTGGAAGAAGTTGTATTTTATTACAAACACCAAACTCAAAAATTTTAATTGATTGCGGAGTTGATGTTGCTTCAAGTGGAAAAGACAAATTTCCATATTTTAATGTTCCTGAATTTAATATTGATGAATTAGATGCAGTTATAATCAGTCACGCTCATTTAGATCATGTTGGTTTATTACCTTATTTATATAAAATGGGTTACAAAGGTCCAACATATATGACCCCCCCAACAATGGATGTTGCTGCTTTACTTTCTCTTGACTTTATTGGGGTTGCATACAAGCAGGCCTCACAACCTCTTTTTAGTTCAAAAGATATTAAAGAAATGGTCAAACACACTATTTGTTTGAATTTTAATGAAGTTACAGATATTGCCCCTGATGTGAGAATCACAATGTATAATTCAGGTCATACATTAGGAAGTGCAATGATTCATTTTAATATTGGAAATGGTTTACACAATTTTTTATATACAGGGGATTACAAATATGCACGAACAAGATTATTGGACCCTGCCACAAATGTTTTTCCAAGAATAGAATCTGTTATGACAGAGTCAACTTATGGTTCAAAAAATGATGTTTTACCTCAAAGAGTTCAAGCAGAAGAACAATTTTTAGAGGTTATTGCAAAAACCATTAAACAAGGAGGAAAAGTTTTAATTCCTGAATTAGGTTTAGGTAGGGCTCAAGAAACTATGCTTGTTCTTGAAGATGCAATGCAAAACAAAAAAATAGAAAAAATTCCAATTTACATTGATGGAATGATTTGGGATATTAATGCTATTCATACTGCTTATCCAGATTTTTTAAGCAACAAAGTTAAGTTACAAGTTTTCCAAGATAAAAATCCTTTTGTTTCTGAATTATTTTCGCGTGTTGGTTCTCCTCAAGAAAGAAGAAAAGTTGTTGAAGGAGGGCCTTGCATTGTTTTGGCAACTTCTGGTATGCTTGTTGGAGGAGCTTCTGTTGAATACTTTAAAGAATTTGCAGGAAATGAAAAAAACGCAATTGTTTTTGTTTGTTATCAGGGTGTTGGTTCATTAGGAAGACAAGTTCAAGAGGGTTCAAAGGAAACAAGAATGGTTGTTGATGGAAGAGAAGAAAGAGTTGAAATAAATTTACAAGTTTATACTATTGAAGGTTTTAGTGCACATGCAGGTAGAAATGAAATCTTATCTTTTTTTAATAATATGCGTCCAAAAGCAAAAAGAATTATTATAAATCATGGAGAAGTTTCAAAATGTTTGGATTTAGCTTCTGCACTTTACAAGTTGAATCACGTTGAAACAAATGTTCCACGTGTTTTAGATACTTTGAGGTTGAGGTAATTTTAAAAAACCCTTTTGCTTTTTTATTCTATGAAACACACATGGAAAATAACAGCAATTCTTCTTGGAATGTTTTTAATTACTCAATTAATTGGTTTAGCTGTTACAAATCATTATAATTCTGAAGAAAATAATCTTCCTTATGGAATGAATGTTTATGAAACAACAGAACAGACAAATTATAATTTTTATTTAAGTTCCCTGATTTTTGCTTTTATTATTGCAATTACACTTTTGCTGATTTTCACAAAATTTGAATTCAAATTTATTCTTCGTGCATGGTTTTTTCTGGTTGTAGTTCTTGCCTTAGGAATTTTTTTCTATAGTTTAACAAAGAATTTTGATTCAATGTTTTTACAAAAAATCCCGATTATCGCTACTTTAATTGCAATTCCTTTAGCTTATTTTAAACTTTACAAAAGGAATTTTATTGTTCATAATGCTACAGAACTTTTAATTTATCCAGGGATTGCTTGTGTTTTTGTTCCTATTTTGAACATTTTTACAATAGTTCTCCTTTTGGTATTAATTTCTATTTATGATATGTGGGCTGTTTGGAAATCTGGCATTATGCAAAAAATGGCAAAATATCAAATAGATAAATTGAGAATTTTCTCAGGATTTTTTGTTCCATATATTTCAAAAACCATGAAGGCAAAAATAAAAAACTTGAAACAATCAAAGTCAAAATCAAAACTTAAAAAAATAAAAGTAAACATGGCAATTTTAGGAGGAGGCGATGTTGTGTTCCCAATAATTACATCAGGAGTTATTTTGAAATTCTGGGGGCTGGGTCCTGCTTTGTTAGTAATTGCAGGAGCTTTCTTAGGTTTATTAGGTTTATTTTTATTTTCAGAAAAAAAGAAATTCTATCCTGCAATGCCTTTTATAACTGCAGGAATATTTTTAGCAATGTTAATTAGTTGGTTGGTTTTTTAAGGACGATGAGAAATTTCTCTTAGAAAATTAATGTCATCTCTTCTCCCTTGAGATGTTTCTCCCGAGACATCCATTAAAACCATTCTATTGCCTAACCTTTTTCTAAGATTTCTCAATTCCTCAAAATCAGAAATTTCTTTCTTAATAAATTTGTTATTAATCTCATACTCTATAAAGAAACTATCATGCAAATCCTCAAATCTCAAATCATATGATAAAAGCCACCATCTTTCAACAACTTCCGGCACAACATCTATTATTGATTTTGGTTCAGAATATTTTTTTGAACAAGAAATAAGATCTTAAACATTATATTCTAAGCAATCTCTTATGATTTTCATTAAATCTCTTTGTTCAAAAATAGAAAGAGTTCTAACCCCCCAATATTTTTTTAATTGTTTTAATATTTCCTCTTTGTAAAAAAATTGCGTTTTTTCACCTTTCCAATAAACATAATCTCTTGCTTTTTTTTCAATTGAATCCATCTTCTTTAAACATCTTTTCTTTATTTAAACCTTCCTAAAGTTCTCACTTAGGAAAAGTAACTATGCAAAACATTTATAAACCACTGCATAGTAGTCTTTTTATGAAACAATACATTTTCCTTATAGGAAACTCAAGCAAAAATAGAATAAAGAGTATAACTCCTCATGAGAGATCTCAAATTGAAAAGAAAGTTTGTAATTATTTTTTTGGGGGGGTTGAAGTTAGTTCTAGTTTAACTAATGCAACTGAACTAAAAAATGAAACAGAGATAGGAACAACTAATTTAGTTATTAAAATAAAATCTGATATTGCAAATCCTCAGGGATTTGTAATTGAATTATCAAAAAAGTATTATGTATTTGGGAACTTGAAAATTTCTGATTCTTTGAATATGTATGGTTCTTCAGAAATAGGAAGAGATTATAGACGGAGGATGGAATAAAATGTTAGTCAAACAAGAATTAATAAGTAAGATTAGAGATTATTTTGATTTAAATCTCTATGAAACAAAAGTTTGGTTGGCTTTGCTTGGAAAAGGTGTGGCTTCTGCAGGCGAAATCGCGAACCTTTCAAGAGTTCCTCGTTCAAGAACATATGATGTTTTAGAATCTTTGGAAAAAAAAGGTTTTGCATTGGTTAAACTTGGAAAACCTGTAAAATACATTGGTGTAAAACCAAAAATGATTCTTGAAAAATTGAAAAATAATGTTCGAACAGGTGCTCAAGAAAGAATTGAAACTCTTTCAAAAATAAATTCAACAGAGGAATATTCCCAACTTGAAACTTTATACAAAAGTGGAGTCGGTCTTGTAAAAAGAGAAGATGTTTCAGCATCATTAAAAGGAAAATCAAATATTTCAAATTATTTAAGCGACCTTATAAGAGAAGCTAAAAAAGAAGTTATGATTTGCACAAATGTGGAAGAATTTTTATCAAAATTGAATCTTTTTCAACAAACTTTTAATGTTCTTTCAAAAGCAGGGATAAAGATAAAACTTGGTTTATCAGGAGATGAAGAATTAATTAAAAAAATTGAAACGAAATTGAAAATAAAAATAAAAAAAGTAAATATTGACGCAAAATTATTTATAATTGATAGATCAGAAATTTTATTTTACTTATCAAAATCAAATGATAAAGAAGATATGGCAATCTGGCTTAGTTCTCCTTTTTTTGTAGAAGCGTTTGCATCTTTGTTTGAAAAAGCTTTGGAATAGGGGAAGTATATATTTAATTAAACAAATATTTAAAAGTAATAAGAGATTAAAATAAAATGAAAGATATAAGAAATAAATTAATAACAGGAGCATTGGCTTTAAGTATCACTATCTCTCCTTTAAAAAAGATTTTTGGAGAAATTAATGGTTGGTTTGAAGCTACAAAAGGAATTGAACAGGGGAACAATTTAAGAGTTTATCCTGAAATAAGTTTAGGAAATTTAAAATATAATTCTTTGATAGATGTTAATAAATTTTATCCATTTGGTAAACATGATTTTTCACATGAAAAAATTAAAATACAGATTAATAAAAATTATTTTTTAAAACCGCTTGTTACATTACACACTAATAATTTTGAGAAAAAGGTTACTGCAGGAGCAAATCTTTCTTATAATTGGCAAAAAGGTTTTGGTTTTTATGAAATGGCTTTTGATTTTCAAAACCCTAAAAATCCCCTGTTTTTTACATATGATGCCTTATCCACAAAAATAGGAAATATAGCTCTTTTTACAGCAGGGACAATTAAAGATTTAGACAAAACATATTCAGAAGTTGAATTTACTGGAAAAGAAATAGCAAATTTTGGGGTTTCCCCTTATGTTAGAGGAAATTTTCAAAAAGGAGTAAAACCAACTTATCAAATAGGAATTTCTGTGCAACCAAAAAAAGTTATTCAGAGAATTCAAGGAATGCAATTTGGGAAGAAAAAGAAACAATCTTAACCCAAAACATTCAACTCAATAACACTCATTTCATTCATCTTCTTTTTGTTTTTCTTTACCCAAGAATCAACAAACTTTTTTAAACTAAAATCAATTTTTTGTCTTGCAAAAAAACGTTTGTTTTTTACAAAAACATTTTTATGAACTTTCTTAAATGCCAAAACATTTTTTTTATCTTTTACAAAAGGTCCAGAAATCAAAATTTCTTTTTTAGGTTTTACGATAAAAAAATACTTTGCAGATTGTTTATCATTATAATTAAATTCTTTTTTCTTAATTCCAAAATATTTTGAAATTTCTTCTGAAAAATGGTTGTAAAATTTGAAAAGTTTTGTCCCAGCAATATCTCCTGATTGCTTGTTAGTTTTTGTTTCAATTAAAAGAAATTCCTGTTTTTTCTTAAGAGCCTCTTTTTTTATTTTTTCTAAGTTAATTTGTTCAATTTCAAAAAACTTTTCAGAAGGATTGTTTAAAAATTCTTTACATTCTTTTTGAAATTTAAAAAAAGTTTCTTTTGATAAGCAAGCTAAAGCATTTCTTTGTTTGTATGTTGGGTCAATTAAAATAATTGGGGATTCAAGTTTTGAAGAATTTAAATCCATCATAATCCTTGATTTTTTGTGCAATTTTTCAAGATCAATTATAATTTTTTCCTCTTTGAATTTTGCAATTGCACTAATGAATTTTAAAAAACTTCCATAATAATATACAAGAAGTTCTAAAGAATAACCTGAAAACCCCTTGATATAAGATTCAGCACCATAACATTGCCTTGCATAACAAAAAGCTTTTGCAAGTTTTATATCCTTTAAAACTTTTTGGGATTTGATTTTTTTATTTATATATTTTACATGAGAATAAGAAAGGTCTGTAATGTTTTCAGCTTGTTTAGGATTTTTTACTTTTAAAACAGGGACAAGTTCGAAATAAAAATCTTCACCTGTTTTTATTTTAAAATAATCTCGAGAACCATGAACTTTTTCAACATGCTTGAAATTCTTTAAAACTTTTTCAAGTTTTTCAGAAATCTTTTCTCCTTTTAAAAATCGAATAAAAATATCAATATCATATTTGTCTTTTTTTATTAAAGTCTTTTTTGCGAAACTTCCTCCGACAAAAATTTCAGCATTAATCTTCTTTTTTAACTGCTCTAAAAAAGCTTTTAATTTCTTTTCAATTTCCACAACTTTTTCTTTTTCAGGTTCAACTTCCTCTAAAACTTTTTTAAGAATTAAATCAATTTTTTTCATAATATACTTTGGTGAAATGGGTTTTTATATTTTTAGAGAATTCATTCCTTTTTCTCATCAAAATTCTTAATCGCTTTCATACCTTTTGAATTTAGAGTTGTAGCCAAGTCGATTATGTATTTTCCTTCTTCAAGTTTGTAAATTAAAGGTCTGCCCTTTTTAAACAAGTTCACAAGATCAATTTCGAATTTGCCTGAACCAGTAACTCGCACAGATTCTATATCTAAAATCACAGGAGCTTTTTCATCTGTAATTCCTGCCATTTCTCGCACATCTTTTTCAACTTGTTTTTTATCTACTTCTGGAATTTCAATAGGATTTTCCTTTATTTTTTCTAGCTGATCATCACGAATATAAAAGAAAAATCTCCCCCCGCAACTTGCACATCCTTCTATTAATTCTTTATTTGCTTGAGGTATAATTCGAGAGCATCGAACACATTGGTGTGGCATTTTTCGTTTTGACTATTTTTAATTAAACCAATAACAAAATGAAAAAGGTCATTGGCATAAATTAGAAAGCAGAGAAGTATTAATAAAATTATTGGTTCTTTCTAAATAAAGAGCCTATAAAGCAAACTAAGAGATAACAATATAAAACCTCTATAACAAGAAGGATTATCACAACAAAAATTCCCTCCAAATTATTAAATAGAATATTTATTATTTGTAATGGAAGTGCAATTATCCAAAATAAAAAATTTCTTATTACAAGGTGGGTTTTATTACCTGCTTTAACAAAAATTCCCAAAAGATAATTAATTAAAAACAATAAAAAAAGGATTGTAGTAGAAATTATCTTTCGTTTATTTAGTTTAAAAAATTCTTCGAAATTCATTTTATTTATTCAACATTAACTCAATCTTTTTAGGATTTCTTTTGATTTCTTTAACAATTGTTGCAGGACCAATTATTGTTACAGCACCAACTTCTCCTCCAAAAAGAGTATTCACAAGGTTATGTTTTATTTTCCCAAAAAATCCTTCATTTCCATTTCCAGCAATAACAGCAAGTTCAATTCCTTTAAAATTTGGAACATGGTCAATCATTGCCATTGTATCCCCAATTAACCGAGTTTCTTCTTCAGGTTTTAATTTTCCCTGTAAAATCAAAATATAATTTCCAAGAACAATTTTCAAAATTTTTCTTATTCTTTCATTACTATTCAAATTTTTTATTTCAGAATATGGAAGAAATTGAATAGCAAATCCTTTCAGATTTCCTATGTTTTTCTTTCCCCTCTTTTTTATCATTTTCTTTTAAAGTTTTTAACCTTTTTAATTTTTACTTTGCTTTTTTAGCTAACTTAAAAATTGATTCATAAAACTCTTCCAAATTTTTTCCTTTTTTTGCACTAATTCCAACAACCCCATATTCGGGGAATGCAGATTCTATTTTTTTAATATCTGCTTTCCTTAAATCAATTTTGTTAGCGACAATTAAAACAGGAATTTTTCTTGCAACCAAATTTCCAATAATTGTTATATTAACTTGATTATAAGGGTTTTGTGTTGAGTCTAAAACAATTACTACCACATTCATATCATCTAACCATTTTATACTTTCAATAACTCCTTGTGTTGCTTCTTTTGCACGTATTCTGGCATCGTTTTTTTTAATTTTATATTTCAAAAAGTCTTCATAATCTATTTTTGTAGCAATTCCTGGAGTGTCAATTATTTTGAAAACCATTTTTTTACCTTTATATTCAATTTCAACTTTTTCTTTGAATTGAATTGTTCTTGTTTCATGTGGAACTTTGCTTACATTTCCAATTTCTTCACCTGTGAAATCTTTGCAAATTCTATTTGCTAAACTTGTTTTCCCAGCATTTGGAGGACCATAAAAACCCAATTTTATATCCTTTTTTCCTTTGAAAAGACCTGTGAAAATCCTTTTAAAAAAATTTCTAAAAACTTTTATTGCCATAATCTATTTTTGTTAAACACCTTCTTAAAGTTTTGTGTGATTTAATTCAATATTTTTTATTTGGACTCTCTTTGAGATTTTTTTAAACTAATTTTTTTAATTAATTTATCTATTGGAATCTCTGCCATACCTGTTCTCTTACCAGAATATTTTTTCATTGCATAATTTACTTGTTCATTCTTCCACTTGGATTCTCTTAAATTCTTTTCAATTTCTGATTTTGACAAACCTTTTTTCTTTGATGAACTAACATAATGCATTATATTAAGCAAATCATTTTTGTTTTTGAATAGATGTCCTTCATACTTTTTCCTATACCAAATTTGCATAAATACATAAACAATTATTGCAAGCAAAATGAGAAAGGCGATAATTAAAATATAAAGAGTATAATCTTGATTTTTTTCACAATCCTCTGGGCAGTTTTCATAATTTTCAGAACTTTCACATATTTCATCTCCACAAATCGCTGAAACTTTTAAAGCTAATTGACTAAAGGCAGGAGAAATAAAAACAGGCAAATCAGAAAACGAAACATCTTCTGTTGTTGAAAAAACAACAACTTTATCAATATCTTTTAAATCAATATAAACACAATCTTCTTCTTTTTGGGAATAATCTTTATCAAAATTCAGGTTTTCAAGGTCATCGAAAATTAAATATGCCTCCCCTTTAAAGTTATTTTTTTTATCAATATTTAATGTAAAAATTTTTAAAATAGGTTCTTCAAAGTCTGAATAAATTGCTGAAATTTCTGTAAAGCCAATTTTAGAAACAAGATTTTTTTGATTCCATACAAAAATAGCATTCACAATATTTTCATTGTTTTCAGAACTTTCCTCTCCAGTTATTTTTTCAATTAAATAAAGATTCACATTTTCTTTTTGCGGGTAATACATTAAGGAAGAAGTTGTTTCGCCAGTAGTTGAAATAGATTTAGGAATGTCTAAGGTTAACAATTCACTTAAAATTGTATTAAGTTCTTGTTCTTTTTCTGCAATTTCAAAATCAGCTTCAAGTTGTTTTATTATTGTTTCTTTCTCTTTAAGATTAAAAAATTCTTCTAAACTTTGGGATGTAAAAGAAGAATATTCTTTAAAATCTTCTTTTAAATTTTCTAAATTTGTTTTGAATTTTTCTAATGAGATTTTAATTATTTCTCTAGGAGAACCGACAGTTAAATTGAAAACCTTGTATGTGCTGAAATCATCTTCAGTTGTAATTGTAACTTTTAAATTATAGAAACCAGTTTTATTATAAGTATAGATGACAGTATTGTTTTTTGTTATCAAAAAATCTCCATTGCCAAAATCCCATTCATACTTGCTTATATTATTATATGAATCTAATTTGACTTCAAATTCAGTTGGATAAGCTGAAACAGTCATCTTTGGAAATAACCTTTGAATTATAGGGAGTTCCTCAATATTTATTTCTTCTGAAAAAATTTCTTCACTTCCTAATTTTAATACATAAGAAGATTCTCCATAATCGCTTGAAACAAAGAACTCGGAATTATCTAACCATAACTTTTGAAAATCAAAACTTATTTTTGCAGGAGATTCTGTTAATTTATAAAAATCACTTGTGCTCTTCTCACCATCCATTGCAGAATAGCTTAATTGTAAATCAGACAAAGTTACTTTTTGAAGTTCTTGTTCTTTAGAAAAAATATTCGAAGTAATTTTTATTGGAATAATGCAACTATTTGAACAATCTAAACTCCCATATTTTTCATTAATATATTCTTCAGCTAATAAGGCAAGATTCTGGGCTTCATCAAAATTATTTGTTATATCTAAACTTCCAAAATCAGCGAATTTTTTTCCTTGTGCAAAAATATTATATGCTACTTTTGTTTCTTCAGGCAAATCATTTCCATAATATCCACAGCCATTTTCATCTGAATATCCTTTTATTTGATAAATCCCGTTTCCTTCATTTGAGAACATACAAACATAAACTTCTTTTGGAAGGGGGGAGGAATATTTTAAATCACAAGATTTTTCTTCACCACTAAGAGAGATTCCTTCACCATTTATTTTACAAGATTCTTTAAAAATTAAATTGCTTTCATCAAAAGAATAAAGTTCCATTGTTATATTTCTTGAACCGCTTACCTTTTTTATCCAAGAACCAATTTTATATCCTGGTGCTGGGCTTAATTTTATTTTTTGACAATATTTGGTATTTCCTAAGTTATAATAAGAACTTGTTTCTTTTGAATCAAAACAGCCATAAGTTTTTGAGCATAAATTAGAAGTAGATTTGTTGTTTGCAAAATCAATTATCCCATCTGCAAAAACATCTATTAATAATTGACTTGAACATGATGCTTTGTCATCACTTGAAATTTTAAAATCAATTGAATTTATTGTTGAAATATCTCCTTGTAATTTTAATCCGAAAATTTGAGAAGTGCCAATCATTAAGTTAAAAATTTTTGCTGTTTCTGGATTTTCCCCAAAGTAATCATGACTGCAATCTTTTGGAAAACAATTATAATCTGCAGAATTTAAATCTAAAAGTTTTTTTAATTTAATTGATTTCCCTAAAGAATCTTTGATTAAAGAATTTGAACCTTGGTTTTCTGCACTAATATTTATCCATCCTTGAATATTTGCTCCTGGCCCATATCTTGTTTCAATAGAATGTGAAAGATTTCCGACAGAAAAACTTGCAGAAATCAAATTAACAAAAAACAAAAAACTCACAAATACTAAGAAAATTTTAAACCTCATTTACTTTAATTAAGTTAAAGATAATTTATAAACATTTCTTGAATCAAAATAATTAATTGTTTAGATGCCTCAAAGTGTTTTTCTTGGGCGAATTTTTATATTTAAGGATTTATTAATTTTTTTAATTAAAAGAAATCAATCCTTGTTCTACTCTTTCAAATGAGAAATATCATTAATAAAGTTAAATCTATACCCTTCTTTATATTTTTCATTTATTTCTAATTCTGTTAAAGAACCATGTTCAATAAATAATTTAAAAATAGAATCATATAAATTCATTCCTAATAAATTACCAATAAAAACTTTAAGAAATGCCCCATGAGAAACAACAAGAATAGTTTCATGATATCCTTTATATTTTTCTTTAATATGCTCAAAAAATTTCCTTCCTCTTTCTTTAACTTCTTCTAAATTTTCCCCATTTTGGGCTTTTCTTGTTTCAAATGTCCCAGACAATTCTTCCCATTTAAATTCATTATGATTCTTTCCAATAAAATCCCCATTATCTTTTTCCCTAATTAATGAAAGATATCTGACAGGTATTTTAATCTCTTTTAGAATTTCTTCAGAAGTTATTTTGCATCTTGGGATATCACTTGAAATTATTTGATGAATGTTTTCTTTTTTTAATCTTTGAATCAATCTTCTTATTTGTTCAAATCCTTTTTCATTAATTTCTCCGTGTTCTTGGCTCTGTTGAAAAAGTCTAAATAAATTCTCAGGGAAAATTTCTTAACCCTGAGAATGTTGTAACCATTGAGGTGATTACAATGAAAAAACAAGAAAAACTAACTAAAAAAATTAATCGGTTGATGAAAATGATGGGATGCCCAAGATGGCTTCATCATTTTGGACCTAAAAAATATAAATTTAAACAACACATTTTTGCGTTGCTAATGAAAGAAGTTTTGAGAGCGTCTTTCCGTCGCT
>Ga0265594_1000844_pt1 | contig 24693 bp, 21 predicted proteins | sample saktaG_11_FD_190147 | JGI IMG/M metagenome (GOLD analysis project Ga0265594, IMG submission 190147) | Saline water microbial communities from Sakinaw Lake, British Columbia, Canada - sak_2011_5_24_80m | ecosystem: Environmental > Aquatic > Non-marine Saline and Alkaline > Saline ... | reverse complement strand
TTAATTCAAGCTGCGAAAGCCAGAGCACGTGGTTACCGAACAACGAGGAATATAATTACCATGATTTATCTCATTGGCGGAAAATTTAATTATGGCTTACCCACCTGAAATAGCGAGGAACCAAAAAACTTTTATAATTCTCTGCGTTCTTTGTGTACTCTGTGTCTCTACGTTTACATTTTTTATTACCTTTTCGAATGGGGCCTAATTTTCAGTTGCGTCAGGAGCTCACTCCTGACGCATTTATCGCGATTCTCCATCATACCGTCAGGTCTGAGGACCCGACGGAACTAAAAAAGAAGATTGCAGATAATCCCGCAAGGGATTAAATTTGAATAGCATCAGACGAAGTCTGGTGGGAAAAAGTATCCCCAAAAAACAAAACACCGGAGGTGTTTAACGAGATTTTGGGTGACTGGTTCTGTTATACCTGGCATGTTTACTCTGGCTACGGGGTTACACTCCGTAGCCTCTGTGAATACGTTCCGGAGCAGAGCCCCAGAACGAGAAAACAAAAGATTTCAAGCAATAAATCATAGCTAGCCTTATAAACGGGTAATTCGTCGTATTTTGCCATATTTAAAAAAATTCCGATCCCGCTTCGCGGGATATAAATAGTCAAATAATCTAATCCCTGACACAGCGAACCGAAAAACCATAGTGCTGCTTACCGTAGTAGCCACGGCTGACTTCTTAATAAACGTAACTCAGTGCCCGGTTCCATGTGCCATAACTATCGCTCTCCGTCGACGACCAGAAGCGGGCCTCGTAGCCCACCTTGCCGTAATGACCATCGTAGAAACGGATTCCACCGGGCGGCGCGGAAAAGCCGTAATCATCCGTTCCATTTCCATCACTATACCATCCGCTGGTGGACTTGAGTTTGCTGCCTTCATCTGTTCCACGCCATTCTATACCATCTGCTTCTGACTGGCTCATTCCCAGGTACATCTCAAGTGTTTTCCAATCATCATCACTCGGCACGTGCCAACCCTCGGGTGCTATATTCCGGCTGTCACTTACCGCATACCAGTTGTATAGACTACCAAAAGTGTCTGCATTATTTGCATAGTTATCATAATTACAGTAAGCGCCGGTTGTGAGGTTGCTCCATTCCGTATTATCCGTTACGTTGGGTATAGCATCGCCATTGCGGTAATGTGTTACTTTCAGGTTCTCAGCCATCCACCATTGATCACCAATTTTTACCGTTTGATACGTATTGCCGTCTATATCTGTTACTGATCCTGTTTGGAGGGCTTCTTCTGTTGTAAATGACATAGCACTGCCATAACCGGTGCCTTCACTGTTAGTAGCATAAGCACGTACGTAATAAGTAGTATTTGCTGCAAGACCTGTTATGGAACTGGTAAAACTGCCGGCACCCGTGCCGTTGGTAGTTTTATCGTCAGCAACAGTAGGCGTTTGGTCTGTGCTCCAGCATATCCCACGAGCTGTTATGGTTTCTCCGCTATCAGATGTAATAGTCCCGCCGCATTGTGCAGAAGTATCCATTATTGCGCTAACCTCGGCTGTAGTTACTTCCGGTACATTAGCAGAACTTTCAGTAGAATATTTTTCGCACGACAAGAAGACAAATAAAAGAAAGCATGGCAATAACATCCTAATTAAAAACTGTTTATGCATCTTTTACCTCCATTGTTTGTGTTTATTATTTCTTTATTACGCTATGATTACCAATAGGTGGAAAATTTTCCATCATATCAGTCTTTATAGCAGTCAAAATATTCCGCCTATCGCCCCAATGACTATTAAAATACGGAAATATTGCCGTTGAATTTCCATGGATTCAATCAATATCTGGATAGCAAGTAAATCAATGAAAATCTATGGAAATAAAGAGCAGATTCAGTCCGCAGGGTTCTTCGCTGTCATTATTCATCTCAAAAGCCCCTAGCCTGAATTATTCATAGCCACTAAGGCACTAAGACACAAAGTGATGTTTAATATAAAAATAAAGATAAAAAGAGAGGGTATAAATTTTGATTGTTTTTGAATTTATCAGCATCTGCATTTTATTAATTTTTAGAGTCTTAGTGTCTTTTGTGGCAAGATTTATTAATTAAACAGGCTAAGACTTCTGAAATATTAAATTTATTCCTTTAATAATTGGGATCATTGTTCAGTGATCATCTGTTCCTTTTTTCACAGACGAAAAAAGGAACCAAAAAAGTCACCGACGACGAAACTCTTCGGGGAATTCCCTCATTACACGGATGAAATTTAAGGCGTGAATATATTTCAATTTCCGAAATATCTGTTAAAATTATTTAAGATACTTTACAAATTAATAAATGTAAACCTGTCGCTTAAAATTTCATCTATTCGTTCCGCTCTGGAATTCCTTGATCCGGCGAGTTTCTAATGTCGGATTTGGCAACTTTCAACTATCAGTAGATAAGCTGTATATCAACAATGCTGACATTGGTAAATATTAATTATCCACACAAATCTGTGATAATCCAAAGATTTTTCATTGAATTGAATTAATTTCTTTTCATCAGATGGTTTTGTAAATTGATTTTGATTGAAGCGTTAAGAATGGTTAAATAATGAGTGACTTATGAAACGTAATGAACTATCGGATTATTTGAACCAATATCTGAAAACCGCTGAATTTTCAGACCTCTGCCCCAACGGTCTGCAGGTGGAGGGGCGTGAAGAAATTCAGAGGGTCGTCACCGGTGTCAGTGCGTCGGTGGAATTGTTCCAAAAAGCGATTGAACTAAAAGCCGACGCCGTCATTGTTCATCACGGAATCATCTGGGATTTTGAAAGACCGGTATATAAAGGCGGCTACAAAAGGCGTGTGAAACTTCTGCTGGAAAATGACATTAATCTGTTTGCATATCATCTGCCGCTGGATGCGCACCCGGAAGTTGGCAATAACGCCCAAATAGGGCAGATCTTAAATTTGACGGAGATGGAACCCTTTGGAGAATATAACGGGAAAGCAATTGGTGTAAAGGGGGTGGTCAAACCGATTGAAGCCGCGCAAATGTTTGAGAAAATCAAAAAACTGATCAATCCGGACGCGTTAGTTTTTCCGTTTGGTCCCGGTCTGATTAAAACGGTCGGAATCATCAGCGGCGGCGCTCAGAAAGAGGTCAAACAGGCAACTCCGGCAAATCTTGATCTTTATCTGACAGGTGAAGCAGCGGAATTTATTCTACATTATGTTAAAGAAGAAAAAATCCACTATGTGGCTGCCGGGCATTATGCCACGGAAAAATTCGGGATCATCGTTCTCAGTAATCACCTGAGGGAAAAATTTGATCTGAATGTCGATTTTATAGACATTCCAAATCCTGTTTAGGTGTTAAAATTCTTAAAATTAATTATAACCGTTGTAATGAAAGCCATTAATAATACCCGGGAGGAAAGATGAAGTATTTTATCTCTGTGTTAATATCCATCCTTTGTGTTGTCGGACTGCTGTCGCCATCATTGTTTTCTCAAACAGCCGGCGATATACAGCTGCCGCTTCCTGCATTTGCGAATGGCGCGACGCTGCTGGACGCCCTGAAGAATCGCAAGTCGGAGCGCTCCTTTTCTGAAAAGGAATTATCATTGCAGCAGCTGTCCGACCTTTTGTGGGCGGCTTGTGGCGTAAACCGACCGGAGAGCGGTCAGCGCACTGCCCCGACGGCTCACGGCAAAAATGAAATTGATGTATATGTGGCTTTAGCCGCCGGGCTGTATATCTATGATGCGGATAAGCACTGTCTGAAACTTGTTTTAGCGGAGGATATTCGAGATTTAACCGGTAAACAGCGCTTTGTTAAAAACGCGCCGGTGAATCTGATATTTGTGGCGGACTATAAGAAAATGGGCGGCAATAAAGAAGCTAAGGACTTTTATTCCGCCACGGATACCGGATTTATCAGCCAGAACGTCTATCTCTATTGCGCCGCCGAAGGATTGGCGACGGTTGTTCGGGGCTGGCTTGATCGTGAGCCGCTGGCAAAGAAAATGAACCTTGACCCCAATCAGAATATTATCCTGGCGCAGACCGTGGGATATAGTAAATAGTAAAGTAGTCGAATGATGAATTGGATGAAGAAATGGATTCTGCTAACTGTATTTTTGACAATAAGTATATCAACCGCTGATGAGGCGGATAGGGGTACATTAACAAGTATCGGGCAGCCGGTTCCGGCGTTTTCCGTTGTTTGTATTGGCGGTGAAGAGTACAATATCGAGCAACTTCGCGGCAAAGTGGTTTTGATCAACTTTTTTACTACCTGGTGTGCGCCCTGCATGGCGGAAATGCCGGAGCTGGAGAAGCAGATTTGGCAGCGCTATAAGAATGAAGATTTTGTTGTTATATCGATTGGGCGGGAACACACGACAAAACAATTAAAGAAATTCAACAAAAAGAAAAAGTTCAATTTTCCGATAGCTGCTGACCCGTACCGCAAAGTATACAGCCTCTTTGCCGGGCAATATATTCTCCGTAATTATTTAATTGATAAACACGGACGCATTATTTACCAATCCATCGGATTTGGTCAAGATGAATTCGGAGTGTTGATAAAAACCATCGAGAATGAATTGAAATAACGGCAGAATATGCAGAAGAAAATTATTGATCTGACCCACAAATTATCCACCGGCATGCCGGTTTATGCCGGTGATAAACCCGATCCTGAAATCATTTCCATACAAAGCAAATTGGCCCACGATATCACCATTTCTTCAATTCGCCTGGGGTCGCATTTCGGGACTCATATTGACGCCCCGAGACATTTTTTCCCCAAGGGCAAAAGCCTGCTTGATATCCCTGTTAATCGTTTTGTCGGAAAAGCGCTTTGCCTGAACAAGGAAAACCACTTTCCCGGACCCATTGATCTGACAGAGGAGGAAAAAGCGTTTGTGGTGTGCGAGAAACCGGAATGGCTTCTATTGTTCACCGGCTTTGACCGGAATTGGGGCAGGAAAGATTATTTTTTAAATCATCCATACCTATCGATATCTTTTGCGGAATTTATACTTGAGGTGAATATTTCCGGCGTAGGGGTTGATTTTCCCAGCATCGATTCCGCCAATGCACAACAATTTGATTTTCCGATTCACCGAACACTGTTAGGTGCAGACCGGCTGGTTATTGAAAATCTTTGCTGTCTGAATAAGCTGCCAACCGATCACTCATTCGATCTGTGCGCCCTGCCGTTGAAGGTAGACGCCGATGGGGCGCCGGCAAGAGTGGTGGCGGTTTTATAGCCCGGATTATTTATAAATTCTTACCGCAGAGACGCTAAGATACTAAGAATATTAGAGATTTGTCTGCGTCCGGTGGCTGCCGGACAGGCAGGTAATGAGCAACACATATTTATAAACAAATTTTTTAAAGTAAGTCTTTAAACCTTAAACTACTTTTTTAATGTATCTTTTTTCAACACTTTGCGCCTTTGCGGTAAATGAATTATTCAGGACAGATTCTTTCGGGCGATTTTCACGATTTTATTCCGCATTGTATATAGAAACTTCCGGTTAATATCCCAATAATAATCGTTATAGGTCCAAGGCAGGCGGACAAACTCTCCGTGGGCAAAGAGCATCGTGACTTCGGCAAATATACCGCTGCCCGTATAGATGCGATGGGAAAAATTCTTAGCGGAAAACAGAACCAGTTTTGCCGGAGTAAGATAGCCGGGATCGATATTGACGCTTCTGTGACCGGCAGAGGTGGGATTGATTTCCGTTTCCAGCCGGTTGGTCCAGATCTTGATTTGCCCGAAACCTTCAAGGGGAACGGGCTTCTCAAAAACAAAAAACTGTTTTTGGAGGTCGGGGCCGAATTCTTTGACATAGTAATCGGTAAAATCGGTCACTTTATAGGATAAGCCGCTTCCCATAACAGCCCCTAAGCGTTCTGTCAAACGATCGAGAACTTGTTGCAATTGCTCCGGCCTGGAAAACATTATAGCGACGAAGGGATGAGCGCTTGGCGGTGTTTTTATAATGCCCATTAATTATCCTCCTTTAGTGGTTGTTTCCTGACAAACGTATTCAGGTCGTTTGAAAGCCGGCGTAATTCCATGAATTTTTCCACCGGAAAATCTTTCGATGCACATGGATATAAAGTATTATTCGTCAGCAGCGGGTCCATTTCATCCCAGACGTATCCTCCTGCCCGGGCATTTTCCCAGCCCTTCGTGTGAGGGATCGGGGTGAATGACGCCAGGCGTGAGACGGCTCCCTGATCAGCAACATAGCGGACACTTTTTTTTACATCCGAATAGCGTTGTCCCGGTAGCCCCATGATCAGATAGGCCTCGATATCCGAGCGCCGATAACCGGCGTTTTCTAAATTTTTAAGCGCCAGTTCGAAGTTATCGGCGGATACTTTATCAGTCGATGCTTTTTGCCATTTGGGGATAATGGATTCCAGGCTGATGCGGATTGTCTGGAATCCGGCGCATTTCATTAAAGCTGCCAGCTCGGGATCGATTTTCCTCGCAAACAGACCGTTTGGTGTATGGAATTGTGCTTTTACACCGTGTTTTAATAATCCTTTCAGGATCGGAATAATGTGCTGTTTTTTATTAATGAACAGGGCGTCGTCGTAAAAGGCAAATTCCCGAACATTCCTCTCAATATACAGGTGAAATATTTCAGCGGTGACATCTTCGTGGGTTCTTTGAGTAAAATTAGGATTTAAAAAAGGTGTGGCGCAATAATCACAATGCAGCGGACATCCCCGGGAAGTCTGCAGCGCGGTGACATTCAGGCGCGGATATAAATCCCAAGGTAAAATACCGGAATCGATAGTGTCGGGAATAGCACTGTAGTCTCGGGTAATTCCGAACAGTGAATCAGCCAGCCGGAGCGACTGTTTTTCGCCGTAACCGGTGATTAAATAATCCGGCCGAATGGTTTGGCGGGCATGCTCGGGATATAGTGTGGCGTATATTCCGCCCAGAATTATTTTAGCTGCAGGAAAAGATTCTCTGAGGATTTTCACGGTTGCAGCTACTCCCGGATACCAGTAACTCATGTGGGAGGTCACCAATATCGCCTGTGGAGGATCAATGTTTTGCAGGGCCGACAAAAATTGTTCCCTGGTCGCTCCATACAATCCGAATCGTCTGGGAACGTGAGTCACGACTTCAGGTTTTGGGATAATGGTCTTGTGGTATTTTCCCCTGCCGGAGAGCTTAGTTGCGGGATCGGAATTGTTCCATCTCAGTCGATCGGTAAGATCAATCAGATGAAGTTCATAACCGTAGTGGCGGAGGAATTTTCCGACATACAGCAAGCCCAGCGGCTTTGCCCACAGGTCATAGGCGGCGAAATCGGCGATCCAGGGATTGATGAGGAGAATGAAAGGCACTTTCATGGGGTTAAGCTACAGCTTGAATAGAGGATATTCAACAGTTCAGTTGCGCCGGGAGCTCACTCCCGACATTTCCGTTGATCCGTCAGGTCTGATGATCCGACGGAACGATAATATACAGGATTGATTGGAGTAGGAATATTCTAATTTTTTAAAGAAATAATTGTAAATTTGGAATACTATGAGACGCGCGCATTATTTTATACTGATTATAGTATTTGTTGTTTTTACCGGAACAGCTCTGTTTGGCAGCGGAATACCGGTATCCATCGACGATCCGGTATATGGTTTTTTAAAGCGCATGGAAACCCGTGGAATAGTCGCCAATTTTAATGACGCCGCGCTTCCATTAAATCGCAGCGAAATTGCCGACTACATTTGCGAAATTCAAAAGAATGATTTCCTGCTCAATTCCTTAGAAAAAACGCTTTTACGAGAATATTCGGCAGATTATCGCCATGAAATTTCAGATAATAGGCAGATTGATTTAGAAGCTGACCGGACGGTTCAGGCGCCGTTTTTAATGAAGGGCGGCGTTAAGAAAAGGTTTAGGGATATTTTCAACAGAACCGATGGCGCAGAGGAAAAACATCTGCTGGTTTATGAGGAAGATAAACATTTTATCTGGTTGGATATTGAAGAAGGTGTGAAGTTTGAATTTAAAAATGGTGAATCGCGTCGGCTCGAATCCGATGCTTTTATTTTTCGGGGGAATCTCGGTGGAAAATTAAGTTTTTATCTGAACGCTTTCCGCTACCGAAAAACCTGGAACCCTGCATTTACCGATACTCTAAAAGAACAACATGGCAATTGGGGCATGTATCAGCCGGACAGTCTCTACACTTTTGACAATGCGTATTCAGCCCTGGTTTTTCATAACGAATATTATGACCTGGGAATCTACCGGCAGCCGGTTTTGTGGGGACGCAGTTTTTCTAACAATATTATCCTTTCAGACAATCCTCCTGTGTTTACCTATCTTGGATTTAACAGCTCCTGGAAAAATATAAAATTCAGTTTTATACACGGCTCGCTGCTAAACGACAGCACATCGATAAAAAGCGCGCCTGATGATGTCAGAAACCGGCAAAAATATTTAGCCGTTCATAGAGTAGATTTTCCTCTGCTTTCGGGTAAGATTCAGATCGGCTTGACCGACATTGTGGTTTACGGCAACCGCTCTCTGGAATTGTCTTATCTGTCGCCCACCAATTTTTTCTGGACGGTCGGTCATAATCTTATTGATCGTGATAATTCCTTAATGGCAGTAGATTTTAAGACACTTTATTTTAAAAATATAGAATTGTACGGTTCTCTTTTCCTTGACGAATTACGCTTAAGCGAACTGGGCAAACAGTGGTGGGCTAACAAACAAATTCTCCAGGGCGGAATACGGTGGTCGCCCATTCTCCTGTCGTTACCGGTAGATTTTCAGGTAGAATTTACCGCCGTCCGCCCTTGGGTTTATACACATAAAACCCTAACGACTAATTATACTAACAATGCGCTCTGCCTGGGATTTCCGGAAGGACCAAATTCGCAGCAGCTGTTTTTTCGTGGAGAAACACATTTTACAAGAAGGACAAAGCTTTCCTGTGAATTAAAGCACCTCAAACATGGCGTTGATGAAAATGGAGATTTTTGGGGCGGCGACGTCACCAGTCGATATACTTTAAGAGATACAACTTATGAAAATTCCACCAAATGGCTGATGGGTCCCATCCAGACGACAAATTCTTTTGATATCAGATTAACTTATGAAATATTTAACGATTCTTTTATAAATACCGGTATATATTATATTAATAAGGAATTGAACGGTAAAACCACAAACGCTACTTTTTTCTTTGTTGGTTTAAAAATAAATATCTAACAAGTGTTTATTACAATTTTAAGTCTGGTTTTAGGGGTAGGATATTTCCTGCTAATGTCGTTTATTTCTCTGGCGCTGGGGAAATTGAAGCGTTACAGAGTAAAATACTTTCCTTTTATTTCGATTGTTGTTGCCGCCAGAAATGAGGAAGAAAACATTGAAATTTTACTTAACAGCCTTTCGGATCTAAAACATGATTCCGCAATGTTTGAAATAATTCTGGTGGATGATGATTCCAGTGATAATACTAGATCAATAATGGAAAAATACTCGTCTGAACATAACAATTGGTACGTGTTATATCACCGGAAAAGTTCCGGCTCACTGAAAGGGAAAAAAGGGGCAATGGCGCTTGGTATTGAAAACAGCAAAGGTGAAATAATTCTTACTACCGATGCCGATTGTTTTGTTCCTGAAAATTGGATTAAAAGTATGATCGGTTGTTTTAAACCGGATGTGGGAATGGTATTGGGACATAGTCCGGTTAGACGCCAAAAAGGTTTTTTCAACATTTTGCAGAGATTTGATACAATTTGTGAATCCGCTGTCGCCGCCGCCAGTTGTTACCTCAATAAACCTACTCATTCTAACGGAAGAAATTTAGCATTTAGAAAAAAAACGTTTTTAGAAGTAGGGGGCTACAATAAAATATCCCAGATTAGTACCGGTGACGACTTTTTTCTATCGAAAATCATAAGTACGTCAACCAAATGGAAATTCATTTACAATACCGATCCGAATAGCTTCGTTACGACAAAACCAGAAAGATTCGGGAAAAAATATATTCATCAGCAATTAAGGAGAAACAGCAAGGCTTTTTATCTTACGCTGCCACTTTTTATCGTTGCTTCGTGGATATTTTTATTTCACGCAGCTTTGGTTGCTCTTCTATTTACTAAAACCGGTTGTTGTATTTTCTTTGTTTTGCTTGGATTAAAGTTTTCCTCGGAATTTATTCCGGTTATAATATCTGCTAATAAATTTAATCAAAAAGACCTGCTGAAATATTTTCCGCTTTTATGGATTATATACCCGGTTTTTATTATTACATTTGCGGTACTGGGATCATTACAATTTTATCGCTGGAAATGATGTATTAATAATGGCAGCAGCTTGCGCAGAGCAAGTTAATCATTAAGTTGTTTCAACGGCAGGTTTCCACTTTAAACGATTTCCCCAGAAGCTCAATATACCCATCAATATCACATAAGGTATTTGAAATACAAACCACGGGAAAAATGTTTTACGCAAGTCTCGCCGATTGAAGTCCTTTGTAGATTTGAAAACCAGCAATCCCTCAACGAGACATTTTAAAAGCAGGAAAATAATTGATGCCAGAAAAAGTCTTTTGTCTACCATGAACCACAATGGTAATAATAAGGCGAACAAATTTGCAAGAAATGTTGCTATAACTATGGTAAAGAAGGTGAGATTGAGTCTGTGCATATAGTTCGCTTCCGACGCCCAACGGATTCGCTGGCGCAGAAACTCCGAAATGCCGTGAACCGGCTGCGTTGCCACATAAGAATCCGGGCTGTCATTGAAAACAACTGCCGCACGGGCTTCTTTACGGAGGACCTGTAAAAACAGCGAGTCGTCTCCGCCAACCCGCTCCCGGATACGTTTGTACCCGCCTACTTTTTCGAAAAGGCGTTTTCTGAAAGCCCAGTTTTGACCGCTGCACGCCCAGACTAATCCGAGATTGATTGTGCTTTTTCCCGCGGCCATTAGCATCAGAAAATCCAATGCCTGAATCCTGTCAAAGAGTTTATGATCGTACTGAATGGCTGAATATCCTGTAACGACATCTATGTTTTCATTAAAACAACTTGTCATTGAAGAAACCCACGACTGCTTAATTGTACAATCGGCATCGGTCGTCAGGATAACATCTCCGCAAGCATATTCAATTCCGAGACTGAGAGCGGCTTTTTTAAATTTATAATCGGTAGCTACCTTAGCGGTTGATAGAACTTGTAATTGCGGTATTTGATCGGCCTTGTCGATTAGCCATTCATATGATCCATCTTTTGATTCATTGTCAACGATTATGATTTCCAGCAAGTCATCCGGATAATCCTGCTCCTGTAAGTATTTCAGAAGTGCAGGCAGGCGGGAAATTTCATTTTTTATCGCTATAACAATACTTACGTAAGGTTGGGTAAAAAAAGACTTTTTTCTCGAATAAAAAAGCCCCGCCCAATACATAACAATGGAAAATAAATAAATTACTGAAAACACCAGAAAGAGAAAGAAAATTAGCTGCGGCATATTGAAATTACACCAGAAGCACGGTAGCGATACTGAAATAAATCAGAATACCGGTAATGTCTAATGAGGTTGTTACCAGCGGACCGGTAGCTACGGCGGGATCAATATTAAAACGATGTAATAACATTGGGATTAATGTTCCGAGAGAAGCGGCGATAAACATTTCAACACATAACGAGGAACCGATTACGGCGCCGATTAGCAGTATGTTTAATTCGGAATGATAGAATATATTTGAAAAAGCCGCCAGTAATATTCCATACGATATTCCGAGAATTACGCCGATTTTCATTTGTCCGAAGAGAACACGTAAAATTTGCTGAACATTAATGCGCCCGGTGGCGAGACCGCGCACAACGATGATTGATGATTGAGACCCAACATTACCACCCATCCCCGCAATAATAGGTATGAATGACGCCAGAACAACGAATTTGTCAAGAATTTCTCTAAACCCCATAATTATAGACGATACTAAAAGACCACCTATAAATGTGGCAAAAAGCCAGGGGAATCTAATCTTCGCAGCCTCAAAGGGTTTTTTCAATAGAATTTCACGGTCTTTCCCGACACCCGCCATTTGTAGAAAGTCTTCAGTTGCTTCCTCTCGAATAACATCGATAATGTCGTCCACGGTAACAATACCAAGTAATTTATTGTCCCGATCTATAACCGGAATTGCAAGAAAGTTATAGCGACCAATTATACGGGCAACCTCTTCCTGATCGGTTTCGGGGTGGACCGTCACAATTTTTGTGATCATTACATTCTGTAAGATTGTTTTTGGAGACACCAATAATAATTGGCGGAGAGAAATTACGCCGGTTAACTTATCGTTATCGTCAACGACATAAATATAAAATGCCATTTCGGCATCCTGTTGCTCGTGGATCGCATTAATAACGTCCTGTACGGTGTTTTTTTCATGTATTTTAAACGGCAGTGGAACCATAATACCGCCGGCGGTATCCGGCTGATACATCAACAGCTCTTCAAGATCTTCGGAGTCGGCACTGCTCATTAAGCCGAGCACCTCTTTTCCTAATTCTTCAGGAATTTGCTCTAAAAGATCAGCCTGGTCATCGGGCGCCATTTCTTTTAAAAAATCGGCAATATTTTTGGGCGGCATTCCTTCCAGCAAATCGACCAGAATAGAACGGTCTAATTCTGTCAGGAACCCAGCCTTGTATGCGCGATCGGATATAAGATCAAATACCGTTTCCCGTTCAGTATCCGTGAAGGACCTGAAAAGCGCCGCCAGGTCCGCCGGGTGAGTTTTCATGATCATTTTTTGGATATTTGAACGTGCGTTGCGACGGATTAGACGTCTGAATGCATCCAGTAAAATCATAAATTCGCGATCCAACATAAGCAGCTCCAGACTATTGTTTCAGTCAGACGATTTAGGCGGGACACTGTAAATATTTTCGATCATGACCGCAGCGTTGTTTTTATCAACAACCGGGGTTACGCGAATAAACCAGCGAATACCCACAAACAATAAAATTGCTCCTGAAAACAGCATAAAGGGCGATACATGCCCTCGCCATTCATACCAATGCAGGGTCTCCGCGGACTGATGAGTAAACCACACAGCTATGCCATTATTTATGGCGTGAATTACAAAGGATACCCAGATAGAATTTGTCCGCCAGGCAACATATCCCAAAAACACGCCGATTATATATATTTGTACAACCCACCATGGGTTAAAATGGATAAAAGCAAAGGCAAGAGCGGAATATAAAACCGCCTTCGTAATATCCCGAAAACGATATTCCAGGATACGCTGTAAAAATCCCCGGAAGATGAGCTCTTCTACCAGTGGCGCAATCAGAACGACAACCCCGATAATGATAAATGCGGAGAAGAGACCACTGATCTTCATCATTTCCTGGATCATTGTGAATTCGCCCGGCGCAGGTAACACCATCTGGGCGATGCGATCCATTTCGTCGGTTAATATTGTCAGTCCCAGTGTAAGCGGCACCGCCGCCAGCAGGCTAACTTTTGAAACCGGGTTTAGACGAAAAAACTGTTTAAGGTCTGTTTTACTACGCCGTGCCCACAAGTAGATAGGGACAGGTAAAAACAGTTCTCCGATAAGCAGCCCGATCTGGGCAATCGTCATCTCATTGGATTCCGGAAACGATATTAGTATAAAGACAGTTGTGACTGACGCCAATAATAAACCAATTACCATGAGGACAATAGCGGTTTTAATCTGGGGTATAATATCAAGCATTGAGTATGGTCTTTATTGTTGTAAAAAGGCGTGTGAATTTAGAGACACAGTCGGCTAAAGTCAAGATAATCAAAGTGGAAAGCACGTCGCAATATATGATATGAAATCAATGTTTTTTCGGATGAGGCAATTGCTCCATTGACTGTTTGATCATTTCGTTATCTGTTTCTTTATAACCCTGTTTATAGAAATCAATTTTCCCGTTTTCATTTATTATTATTAAAGTGGGTGTGACCTGCGCCTTGTATTTTTCTGATATTTTTCCGTACCGATCTAAAAGCACCGGCAGAGTGTATCCCCGGGCTTTGATAAAGGCGCTTACTCTTTGTTTATCCTCCGCCACATTTACTAAAAACACACTAACGTTAGGATACTCTTCCTTTAGAGTATGGATGTATGGTATTTCTTTACGGCAAGGTATGCAGGAAGTAGTGAAGAATGAAAACACAACCGGACTCTTAAGATTGGCGTGTGCTTTTGGACCGACATAGCGACCGAGAAAAAAATCACCACCCTTTAATAAGGACGCGTAACAACCAGGCGCCTCTTCACCAATTGTCATTCCGGGTTGGCTGGTGAAAGTCGAATCAGCCAATACTATGGTTATCAAAAAAAGAATAATCACAGAAAACTTTCGCATAATCATACCTTTCCGGAATCAGTTAATCTGTAAAGAAGAATTCCCGCAGAAACAGAAAGATTTAGAGATTCACCGGAGCCGTGGCGTGGTATTCCAATTACACTCGTTGCGTTATTTATAATATCTTCCGGCAATCCATGGGTTTCACTTCCCAGGGCAAGAATCCAGCGGTTGGTTTGAGCTTTGTCTGGCGCAGCGCCTGATATATCGGCGGCAAGGATAGGAATTCCGTGCCGGACGGAATATTTTTTAAGATCATCAAACAATACATTCTGATAACAAGAAACGGCAAAATGCGCCCCCATTGAACTTCTCACAACTTTCGGACTGAATAGATCTACACTATTTGGTGACAGTATTACTGATTTTATTCCAAACCAGCGGGCGGTTCGCAAAATAGCGCCCAAGTTGCCGGGATCGTTTGTTTCGTAGAGATAAACCGCGGGGTATAAAGCTAAATCATCAAGTGAGAATTGTGCTCTACTGATATATCCTAACGCAACGATTCCTTCCGGCGTAGAGAGCGTGCTGATGGAGTGAATATCGGCCGTGTCGACGCATTGCAGCTTTTTATTTTGTGATTTTAATGTTTCCAAATCGAGGACACTCAGTTTATTAAAAAAATTATTTGAAACATATATTTTTTCCACGGGGAATCCTGCATCAATGGCTTCAAGAACAGGTTTCAGCCCTTCGATTAAAAATTTCTTATGCAGATAACGGTATTTCTTTTGCCGTAGAGATCGCAGAAATTGGCGTTCCGATTTTGTCAGCTGTGCGATGGCGGAAAAAATCGGTTTGTCTATTCTTTTTGGATTTGGTTGATTCATTTAGTTATATTTGCCGGGGGTGAACGTTGTAACACAAATGATAAGTTATTGATAGCAACTCAATGAAACAAGCACGTACTTTTCGGGAAATGCTCCATCTGATTCGTCTTGCAGTAAAAGCGGTTTTCCTGGTATTGATACTGGGGAGTAGATGTCTGTTCAATTGGCGTTTAAAAAACAGTACGGTTTTTAAAAAAGAATGGCTTTCATTATCGTATGGGAATAAAAGCGTGCCGGGAATTCTATATACCACACAACGGGACCAGGTGCGCCCCGTGTTTTTATTGATTGCCGGGATAGGGACGTATATTAATAAGCGAAGGCTTTTTCACCGAATGGCACGGTCGCTTGCATTGGCGGGGTATCATGCGGTCATTTATGAAGATCCCGATCTTGACAATGGTTCTCTGTCTTTAAAAACGGTAGAAAATATTAAACATGTGTTTCGCGCGATATCCGTTAATCGGATCGCAGATGCAAAACGTATTGTGCTGATTGGAAGCGATTTTAGCGCGCGTTTCATTATGTCGGCAATTACCGATAAAAATATAAATTGCCTGGTGCGAAGCATTCTGCTTTTTTCACCGGTAAGTGATCTGAAAACGTCAAGCAAGTTTGCCTTTACCGGAAAAATACGGGCATTTGGCAAACTAAGCTATCTTGAACCAGCCTCTTCGCCCCGATTTGTTTTTCTGAACAATATTTTCAAGGAGTATTTTAAACGGGATTTGTCACCCGGAGTACAATCTATCATAGAGGATTTGTTGAAAAACCGTACTGATATTGCGCTGCGTAATATTAACCGTCTGGATGTAGATGCAAAAAACAATCTGTTGTCTGTCTTCAGAGGAGAGATGGAGCCGGAAGAGGTGGGTCGCTTGTTAAAAATTAACTATCAGCGATTAGAAGACAGAGTATTTGATCCATTACCCGAACATGATCTGGAAAAGCCGGTGTTTTTGATTCACAACATTTTGGACAGGTATGTTGATTATGGTCAAAGCACAATGCTTTTTGATCGGCTGCACAGCTCCACCGGCATTTATCTTCATCTGACGAATTTTCTAATCGGGGACGAAGCAGTGTCCGTTTTCAGTAATCCTGCGCGCTGGTTTAAAGGCGCTGCAGCATTATCCCGTACTTACTATCGCCTTTTTGCAGCAGTATATACAAGCAAAAACCTTCCCTATAATCCTACCGGGAAGCCGTTACGATATCGTATATAATTTCACGGATTATGAATTGAACGGTTTGTACGTCAGAAAATGATTCATATCACTCGATTATTTGACCTTTTCCAGCTTCTTGAGTAATTTTTTAGCCCGTGCTTCGCTTTTGGTTTCGGGGTAATTAGCAATTATCAAATTAAGTATTTCGATCGTTTTATCCTGATTGCCGATCTTTTCATTATAAATCTTAACCGTTTTATCCAGGGCGGGAAGCGTTTTATCGGAATCGGGATATTTTTCATACAGGCTCATGTATTGGGCTACTGCCGATTCGTATTGTTTATGACGATTATGGAGGTCGCCGGCTGCCATGACGGCTTTGTGTGCGCTCGGTGTTCCCGGAAAGCGTTCATCGACGGATAAATAGGTCGAAACGGCATCCTGAATAAGATTCATTTCATCGGCAAGAATCACCGCTTTTCTCTTTAATGTTTTTATGCTCTTTTCGGGTTTATTGTTGGTCTGGAAAAGGTCGGCGGCTGTTTGATATTCTTCAGTTGCTTTTTCCCAATTCTTTAGCTGGACATCGGCAATTATTGCGATGCGGTTATGTGCGTAAGCTGTTAGTGTATCAGCCGGAAATTGTTTGATAAACTGGTAGTATGTATCTATAGTATTTTGATATTCTTCGAAATCTTTTTCCTGGATTCGAGCTGTCCTATAAAGAGCCAGGGACATTTCGGCGCTATTGGGGTAAAAGATCATCAGACGCTTATATGTGATGAAGGCGCTCTGAGCCCTTTGGTTTTGAGCATAATTTTCTGCAATCCATAAACACACTTTAGACGCCTGGCTTGAAAAAGGGTAGAGATCAAGGAATTTTCGCGCTTCTTCCAGAAAACTTGCTCTAATGTCGGGATCGGGAAAATCTTTTAAAAGTTCAACGAATTTAAAATAACGAATATCCATTTTAGGATATGCCGGCGTTGTGCCGACAATGGTCATAAGATAGTCAGAATAATCCCGGTAGTTTTTTTCTGTCTGAAATATACCGGAACGAATCGTTTTTATTTCTTCATATAAGGGTGATTCGGGATACAAATAGAGGAATTTAATTATCGATAGTTCGGCATTCGTCCAGTCTTGCTGGCGAATATACAGCTGTGTCAGATAGTCCTGAACGGAATCGCAGCGGGCATCAGGGTAAAAACGAGCGATATATTTTTCCAGCTCTTCTATTTGAAAAGGATGGATGTTTTCGATTTCTGATGACCGGATTCGAAAACCGCTTTTTGTCTTTTTTCCTTCCCGCTTTAAGGTCTTTTCATAATTAAAATATTTCTCTTCCAGAATCAGATCATATCCGATACCAATATCTTCTAAAACGCGGGACTGGTCGCCCAGTATCATCAGGCTGTCTCGAAGAGATCGAATGGTGCTATCCAGCAATTGAACAGTGTATTCAAAGGCGGCTTTTTCGTCGCTGGTTTGATTTAAAATGTCTGCAATTTGGTTGTTGTAAAGCGTAGCAATAGAATCCTTTAGTTCCAGAAGCGACTCTTCGTGAACAAGCTGCAAAGAATCTATGATAAACTGACGCAAAGTCCGAATATCTCCAACGGCTTGTTCCTCAACAGACTCTTGAAATTCCATTTCCTGTTTTCCGGCAACAGTATCGACTAAGCTATCCAATTGTGCGAAACCAGTTGTGGTAAATATTAAAACAAACATCATCGAGTAAAGCGACCCAATGCTGATGCGAGTACACGCTCTCATTTTCATACATGACCTCATCGTTGTTGTAATTAACTCATTTTACTATATTTATTTTTACAGCTTTTTCGACTCTTTGAGACAGGGGGACATTGGAAAGCCACTTCTGAAAATTCACGAAACTATCTTCGGAAATAATTGTTCCGGGCAAGCTGCTTCTCGGTTGGGCTTGTTGAAATTTATCTATATCCGCAATCGGATTTATACAAAAAACGCCCAAAATGGTTTCGGCTGTCATCTCTGCTCCGGGCAATAATCCCACAAAACAATTGAATGTGTTTTCCGGTGGAAACCGGAGCCATTTATTTGCCTTAATAAAATTGTCTTTCATGTATTGGTTGGGGAGCATAAGAAGAACTGAATTATCGGCCATAAAATTAAACAGATAAAGATAGCCGTCAACAGAGGGTTTTGCCAGGACAACCAGTTTTTCACCGTCTTTTATGAAATTATTATTTACTTGAAGTTCCAATGAAATAGCAGGGTTGCGTTCACCGGTTGTAGGCTGAATCTTTGCTTTTAGTCTCACTCTGTATTCGAAGACGTTATTTTCAAAACCTGCGATTTTGGCCGACTCGATTTTTTGTTCGGTAATATAACCGGAAACCGAAGAGAGTGCGAAGATACTGTAGGTGGTCTGTTCTTCGTAAATATCTCCGGCTTGTCCTGAAAAATCGGTCAGAAGTGATGTAATGGCGACTTCTTCGGGAATGGCTTTTTGCAGAGCGCATTGCCTGGCAAAATCGAGGGTTTTTTGCTTTGCGGTCGCAAAAGACTCCGTATCCTCGAAAAATTTTGATGTATCGACAGTTACCCAGATTGCGCTATCATCTTGAGCATTTGTAAAAGAGAATAGCGTTAATAAGATGAAAAGAGATAATGGTTTTTTATTGTTCACTTTTAGGTTCATTATAGATAGTAAGAATTGACTCCGATGAATGAGTTTGAATCTCCGGCGTTTGTTCCCGGTCTAACATCCCGGCTGTTTCCGTAACATTTGACTTGATATAATTTGCCAATTCCCGGATTGTCAACTTATTATTGTTGTCTGAATCCGCTGCGCCTTTTAATCCTTTTAACATAAAATAGGAGAACAATCCGTGTTTTTTTTCAGGCCAGCCGGATGATATTTGTTTGGCGCCTGCAGCTGCAAAGACAGTTATGTTTTTCGCAATGTCCGGTTTAACAGCTTCGATAAAAACCGGTCGTGCGTCAGCCAGTAACATTTCATTTTCACGGTTTGCTCCTGAAAAACAGGCGTCTAAGAAAATAGTGACGTTTCTGGCTTTTAAATCTGAAAGATTATTGTACAGATAATCTATACAATAGCCGGTTTGAGAGGCATAATTGGGATCGCCGTCGTATGGAATTAAATAAGCGGCATTATTTGTAAGATCGGGTGCGCCATGCCCGGAATAATAGATATAAACATCGGACAAGTCTTCTTTTACCCTTTTATCCAGCCATCCGCCTTTGGAGAAGACTTTATCGAATTCCGCCTTTCCGACATCCGAATCGGTCTTAAAATAGATTCTTGCCTCAGGAATGCCCAGGGTTTTGCTGAAATATTCTTTTACAAGAGCGGCGTCACGCTTGGCAAAAGTAACATTTGATACGCCTTTATATTTTTCAATTCCGAAGATAATTGCCAGCGCATCACTGTTTTGTTGAGATGTTTCAGGAATATCCTGTTCAATATCAATAGAAAAGTCAGCTATTCCCATGTCCCCGGACGATTGCCTGGTACCTTTAACGGTGAGGGTTTTCGTGGCAATGTCGGGGCTGTCAAAGGGAAGCTCAATTGGAATATCTTCCACACCCCATTTACCGTAAAGCTCGGACAAGGTCATGTAAACGGGCAAAATATCGGGGGCGGAATTATTAGCCCAGATTTTGAACGTGATTTCGTCTTTGTATTCTCCGGGCTCGAAGTTTCCCAAATCATATATTTTTTCTCTCATGGCATTGTCTTCAGTAAATACAACGGATTCCCCAATGCGGATTTTAGCTCTTACCTTTTTAGCAACGCTGGTTCCTAAATTCTGAACTCTTACTGTGACGGTTACAACTTCGCCCGGGCCTATTCTGGCGTCATTATTGGCGTCTTCAATCTGGAAACCGGCTTCGTCAAGTTTAACGAAATATTTTACTGTCTCAAAATTGAGAGTCATTGGTGCCGCAGCAATTCCGGTTGCCTCATCGAGAACTTTGCAGGTAAGCGATATCTGATAGTCGGGGATTGAATATCCGGCGATAAGCGGAATTTCACTGATTACCTCTTCACCCGGATTAAGTGATCCGATAATTGTACGGTTTCTTATAATTAATCCTGACGGATAATCTCCGGAAAGTAGAATAGCGCTTTTTCTGGCTGTCCCTTCACCTGTATTTTTTACTTTTATAATCAATTTGCCTTGTTCCAGTGCGTCAAGAATACTGTTTCCCGATGGTTCCCAGAATTGTAGATCAACAACCAGATTTGGCGGAAGTCCACTGCCGGAACCTGCCCCGGTTACATCTACTCCCTGTGAAACATACTCGCTGAACTGGTCATAACTGATTTCCCAGAGTTTTACTTTTCCATCTTCGTCTGCGCTTGCTAATATTTTCCCTTCACTATTTATAGCCAGCGACTTTATATTTTTTTCGTGAACTTTCTGCAATTTTTTAACAAAAGTCCCTTTATTGGTTTTCCAGAAATATATATCCTCATCGTCCGTGCTTCCGATTAATAAATGACCATTTGGAATGCTGAAAGACAGTGATGTTATTACAGAGGAAAGTTCATCTTTTACAGTTATAATAGGTGTTAAATCTTTCGCTTTCCATAAATAGATTTCCGGATAGATTCCGCTGATTGCAATGATTTGTCCATCCGGGCTAATTGCCAATCCGTTTAGAAATAATGTGTTGGAGTCTTTGGAAAGCTTTAAATTACCACTGAATGGGTCATAGACCTTTATAATTCCATTGGCGTATCCTATAATCAGGTTTACTCCGTCGGGATTGTATAAGGCGTATTTTACTTCATCCGTATTATCACCAAGCGTATATAGCATCTCCATGCCGGGCACTTGCCAGATTATAGCGGATTTATCCTTACTTCCGGTCACTATTTTGCTGCCATCGGGATTAAATGATATGGAATTGATTCTCTCTTCATGAGCTTTGATTTTCGCAAGCTCGGTCTTGGTGTCAATGTTCCAGACAGCAAGTTCTCCATCATTATCTCCGCAGACCAAGAGCTGCTGGCTGGGATGAAACGAAAGTGCGGTAATGTATGAGGAGAATCTCGGTAGTTCAAAAATCACAGTTTGCTTCTCGGCATCCCAGATTTTTATGGTCTTATCATCGCTTCCTGTGGCAAATCTTGTTCCGTCATTATTAAAGCAGATCATATTTATGTTTCTACTATGTGCGTCCAATGTTTTTAAAGCGTCAATTTTTTCCAAACTTCTGTCAAAAAGCGATGTATAAATTTCACCTTTATAGGTTACTTCAACATTTATCAGCCGCCTGGAGCCATCATCTAATAATTGATAAACACCAACAGAACTCAGAGTTGCAAAATCCGTTTTAAATTGTGGTGCGGCTTCCCTTGGTACATACAAGCTGCCATGCTGTCCGGTTGCAGGATCGGTGATCGCAAAACGTTCTCGCGCGTTAATGTATCTTCCGAGTTCAAGTTTTAGAGAATCTCTGTAAGTTTGAGACAGAATGGCCTCGATCTGGTTTTCAAGCAGCAATTTCTGTTCGGCAAATTTCTGGTCGAAGCGCAGTTTAAGTTCCTCAATTTTTTGCTTATTTCTTAATTTTCTTTCTTCGTAATGTTGTGGAGATTCAAAATCTTTTATGGGGCTATCATCTATTTCTGCTTGAATAGTCTCTTCGATTTCTTTATTAATATCCTCTTCAAGAGAATTTAATTTCTCTACAAGACCAATTAGTGTTTTTTGTTGTACATCAAGTATTGATTCCACTGTTTTGGCGATTGTTGAATCAGATTCTTGGGTTGTCTCTTTTTTAAAAGTGTTATCAATTGATGAACCAACCGTTTTCGCTGTTTTGTCAATCAGATTATCGAATTGTCCTTTTGCCTTATCGAAAAAACTTTTTGTGCTATCCTGACCGCTTAATTCAGCGCTCTCCTGGCAGATTGCAGTTGGGGGAATAATAATTATTGTAAAAACAAGAAAAATAATTTTTAAGAAAATTGATTGCCATCTCATTTTCTCAGCTCCCGGAGAACTAATATTAAATTAATTCTCTTTTAAAAATTCATCGATTGCCTTACGCAAACCCTCTAAAGTTTTTTCCGGCGTACTGTCAAGTTGTGTCTGTAATTGGTTAATAACGTTGGTAAACTGTTGATCTTGGGCTTTCAGTGTTTGAACATTGTCACTAATAAGGTTGGATAAATTTGTCAGATTCACGGTTAAAGTATCAGACATTTTCTCTAAATTAACAGTTAAAGCAGCTGCCATTTCATCGAGATCATCCCGGGTATCACGCTTAGAACTCTGAATATCTTCCATCATTTTGCGGAATTGATAATCAATGGTTTGTGATTTTTTAGTAATATTTTCCATTGAAGCAAGAACTATTTCCGTATTTTCACGTTGCTTTTCAATATCCTGAATCACTTTTTCGACTTTTTCTTTCTGCTCTGCGATTTTTTCCTGTATGATGGTTTCCGCTTTTGCCATTACCTCTTCGGCTGTTTTATCAGCTGTTTTACTGATTGTTTTGTCTACATAGTCCGCTGTTGCCAGAGAGAATTGCGGAGGAACAAAATTCATTGATGTACATCCGCAAAGAAAGAATAGAGCAAAAATTGACAAGAAAATTACTATCTGTTTTTTCATAAGACACACCTTTTATTATATTTTAAACAGCAGAAATTGGTGGTTTTTGAATCAATATGATTTCCGTCCAGTTTTGAAAGACAAGTTAAAACATTTTAACTAAAAAAACATGATTTTTTGGATAAAATTTTAATCAAAAATAGAGATCTACCGTGAATTCAAGAAAAAGGAGAAATATTTCATAAAAGCCTTTATCTTTCAAAATAGTTATTGCAATTTTAGATATGATTATTGGGAAGGAAACGGATGTATAAATTTCCAAATGTATTAACGCCAGGCGATACTATAGGGATTATTGCTCCGGCGAGTGCGGCGCACCGTAAAAATGTCAGGCTGGGTATTGAATACCTAGAGAAATGTGGTTATCAAGTCAAAACAGCTCCGAATTTAACCCGCGGCAAATTCTATATTGCCGGGAATGATGAATTGCGCCTGAAATGGCTGGAACGATTTATTCTGGATCCCGAGGTAAAAGGTATAATCTGTGTGCGTGGCGGTTATGGATTGTTGCGGATCATAGATAAAATCGATTATGACAAATTAAAAATAATCCCGCCTAAAATGATTGTGGGATATTCAGACGCAACGGCTCTCCAAATGGCATTGTTGAACAAGTTAGGCTGGATCGGTTATACCGGGCCCATGGTGGCGTCTGATATGGGAAACAATTTTGATCCCTATTCCGAAGAATGGCTCTGGAGAGTTATTACCGCTCATCCGTATCCTTTAGTACTTCAAAACCCTCAGGAGGAGGAAATGCAGGTATTTCGCCACGGATCTGCCACAGGTGCTTTGGTAGGAGGCTGTTTGTCGTTGGTGACGCCCTTGCTGGGAACGATGTATATGCCCGATTTGAAAGGCGCAGTATTGGTCATTGAAGATATCGGCGAGAAAACATATCATCTCGATAAACATCTGCATATGTTAAGACTACATGGCGTCTTTGAACAGATATCCGGCTTGCTGTTGGGGCATTTTGTAAATTGTTTTCCAAAAAATCCCAAACGTTCTTTTACAATGACGGATTTTTTGCATGATGTGCTGGGAGATTACGATTTTCCGGTGATAACGAATCTGGCTTATGGACATATTCGTCGGCGCTTAACGCTGCCGCTCGGAGCCCGGATCCAGATAGAGACCGATCCGGTCAAGCTTACTATTCAAAAACCATAGAACGATGTTTGGCATACATGTTGTCTCTGGAATATATGGGTTTTTAACATCCATGATTTTATCTGATAGAAAATCCCTTTCAAAATGAAGAAAATTGCGTTTTAATTCTCAATAAGTAAAAAGTGGTATTCAGTTATGAAAAAGATCTCTAAAATTACAATAAATGAAAAGTGGTGTAAAAGCTGTGAAATATGTGTGTACTTTTGCCCTAAGAAAGTCTATGACATGGGACGGTTTTATCCCGAAGTTGCCAGACCCGAAGATTGTATTGCCTGTAAACTTTGCGAGAAACTATGCCCCGACTTCGCAATTACCGTGACACCACTCGATAAAGCTGAATCGAGTAAAAAATAGCGGGAGTTTTTGTGAAAAAAAAACCCAATCCAAACGTTCGTATGTGGCAGGGCAACGTCGCCTGCGCAGAAGGAGCAATCGCGGCGGGATGTCGTTTCTTTGCCGGATATCCCATCACTCCATCATCGGAAATAGCGGAA
>Ga0265594_1000843_pt1 | contig 24694 bp, 21 predicted proteins | sample saktaG_11_FD_190147 | JGI IMG/M metagenome (GOLD analysis project Ga0265594, IMG submission 190147) | Saline water microbial communities from Sakinaw Lake, British Columbia, Canada - sak_2011_5_24_80m | ecosystem: Environmental > Aquatic > Non-marine Saline and Alkaline > Saline ... | reverse complement strand
TTCAGTGAGCTCTTTATAACCGATAAAGGTTACTTTGACGGTGTAAGGTCCTCCAATCCTCATGTTGGGAATAGTATAAGCGCCCTCTGCACGTACAGCGGCGCCATACAGTGTCCCGCTTGGTTCATGAGTGGCAATTACGTTTGCGCCCTGTAAAGGCTGGCCATTTTCATCCATTACTAATCCGCTAAGACCGGATGTTGTGACACCTTGCCCCCAGGCAGAAGTTGTCAACAACAAACACATTACAAAAAACGTCAATAGTCTTAAATGTTTTTTAAAGTCCATAGTTGTTCCCCATTTTTAAAGTTAAAATTCCCTCACCACATTTTTTAATCTAATTTTCGTTATGTCATTAATTACCCTCCTTCCATAATAAACTATTAAAATGATGTGATTAAAAGACGCTTTATATACCTATTTCCTCGATTTTTGAGAGTAACTCCGGCGGTTTGGTAATAACAAAATTCGGTTTAATATTCCAGTCGGAAATATTAACATTCGATTCAAATGTGATTAGAACTGATAAAACTTGAATGGGCACATTATTTTTAATTAAATGTAAATTTGCATTATTCGCGCATTCTATATCGGTTCTATGATCTCCAATAAATAAAACCATACCTTTTTGAGAGTCCGTCAATCTATTTATGCAACATAGAAGTCCATCCGGGGCAGGTTTTTGTTGTTGGATGGGTACTTCTTCAAAACCAATAATACATTCGAATAACCTGTTTAAATTATCCATCTGAAGCTGTTTTATAATGTTTATTTTTGAGTTTTGCGAGACAATACCCTGAGGATAATTGTTTAACCTATTTACTACTTGTTCAATTCCGGGATATAATAAAGTTGGTGTATCATCCTCAAGTTGGTATTGTGTCCACATTTTACCAATCTGATCGACTTCCTGCATTTTCAGACCGAACCAATTACTGTATAAATCTCTCCAATTTGCGATTTTTTCTATAGCATGTAGATAATTATCATAGGACTGTAATGCCCAAAATTCAGAAAGTTCGCGTTTTAAAAAGTCTCGTATGATTTTTTGGGTAACAACGAAATTTTTCTTTTTCGTATTGACCATGGTGCCGTCATAGTCCCATATAATCGCTTTTACGGCATCATTTGAAATACTACAATTATTCATCAACTCTGGTAAACTCTACTAAAGAATTTTACACATTTTTGTTTATCCAGATGCCCATTTGTTCGCACTCCACAGCATACATCAACGCCAAACGGCCGCACAGTTTTAATTGCATCAGTAATATTTTCAGGTGTTAAACCTCCGGCAAGAAAAATAGGGATTTTTAACGCTGCTCTTATTTTATTACTTATATTCCAATTGTGGGCACGCCCGGTACCCCCGAGCTCTTTAACTGTTGCGTGTCGATTACCGGAATCTAATAAAATTGCATCTACGCTGTCTTCGATAGATAATGCCTCTTCAATAGACTCTTCTCCAGTGACATGAATAACCTGAACAATTGATATTCCGGGCAGGTTTTTTTTTAAGTCTTTGTGGGTTCCTTCAATAAGGCGGTCAACAATCTGAATTGTGTTTGTACGGCAATGATTATGCTGCTTAATAATCTCGTTAATTGATTGTTTGGAAGTGAGGAGAAATGTGCTTACTGCCGGGGGAACACTTGAAATAATATTAGCGATCAGGTCTAATGAGATGACTCCGGGACCACTTGGCATTTCAGACACAAAACCCAGAGCGGAGGCGCCACATCGTATAGCGAATCTTGATTCTTCTACGCTATTTATACAGCAGATTTTTACGCGAGGGCTTTTGGTTTCTTCCAATTGTTGTCCCAATTCTAAAAAACTGTTGTAAAAAGGACTTCGTTCGATTAAGATCTTAAATAATGTTTTCTTGTCTTAAAAATCCCCCAAAAGTCGCTTAAAGTTAAATAAGTATTTTTATAAATCAAGCCAATTTATTGTAAAAACCATTTATTGTTTTAATTACATATATCACGCAATACAGAGGTAAAATGAGGTGCAAAACGGCAATAACATAATGAATAAATATCAAATTCAATAAATATTTTCGTGAAATATTTACACGGAAATAATTCCAAACATCTGATAATGTAGAGTAACTTTTCAGTGACCTAATCCTGAAGGTCTCAGATAGTAAAAGTATGACAGAGTGTTGAAAATCTCCGCCCGACTGGTAAGAATCAGGCGGATTATGCTGACAGCTGATGCCAGATCAGGGCGCCGGCACCCAATATTGCCGCTTCCCCCATAGGCAGTCCGGATGGCAGGATTTTGACCTTATTCTTGAAAATATGAAGTAGATTAGCTTCCATATGCTCTTTTGCCGGTTTGAAGATATAATCGCCGGCGGCTGCTAATCCCCCAAATAGGAAAATCGCTTCGGGACTGAAATACGCGACTGCATTTGCGAGAGTTTCACCTAATAATCGACCGGTTGTTTCAAAAGCTTCCTGTGCGAGCGCGTCACCGGCTAAAGCGGCGTCATATATCTTTTTTGAATCTAAGCGGTCGACAGGGATATTTCGCAGCAGGCTGGGTTTGTCAGAAGAGGATAAGAGTTCTTTGACTGTCCTTGTTATACCGGTTGCCGAAACATAGGCTTCCAGACAACCGTGTCTGCCGCAGCCACAGAGTCTTCCATTTCGTTCGATAATAACATGTCCCATTTCTCCGGCAAATCCGTCATGACCGTAAACCAATTCACCATTTACAACAATCCCGCTGCCTAAGCCGGTGCCGAGGGTGATTTCAATGAAATTCTGCATATCTTTGGCATTGCCGAACATCAATTCACCAAGCGCGGCGGCATTTGCGTCATTCGTAACGGCAACGGGAAGATTTATATGATTGTTTATTAATTCAACCAGATCGATACTTTTCCAGCTGAGATTCGGAGGATTTTCAATTTTTCCCGTATAATGATTTGCGTTAGGCGCTCCGACGCCAACTCCTTTGATTGTAAAAGATTGAGCGGATTTTGATATTGTATCTTTATATTTTGCAAAAAGGCGTTTGAACATTTCTTCAGCCGGTTTATCTGCCCCGGTTGGAATTTTACCCTTAAGATGGCAATTGCCCTCTTGATCGACCAGACCAAAAAGAGTATTTGTTCCGCCGATGTCAATGCCCAATGTCACTTCAGTTGAATTCATTTTTCTTTCCCATAAATTTGACCGGTAGTTGTATTTTTCACATCAATAGTTTAGCAGATTTTTACGAAGGTTGCAGTAAATTATTTTTTACCGGTAATATAAAAACTATTTTTTTGTGGTACTTATTTATCACTTTTGGACAACTTTTTTATGAATTGAGTCGTCAATACAACATGTTAAATTTTTATACACAAAAAAAGAGGGATTCGATGTTGAAGAAGGTAATATTCTTCGGAATTATGTTTTTAACTCCGTTTTTCATTAAAGCAAAGCTAGCGACAGAGGAACTGGATACATTCCGGCTTCGGGAAGTGTCTGCTTCTCTCATTAAAGAACAAAAAATTGTAATTGACGGGAAATTAGACGAACCAATCTGGCAGTCAGGCGCCTGGCAGGGAAATTTTATCCAGCGTGATCCTAACGACGGATCACCGGAGACCTATAAGACCGAATTTTGTGTGTTTTATGATTCCGATTATTTATATGTTGGCGCAAAAGCACATGATCCCGAACCGGATAAAATTATTGCGATTCTGACGCGCCGGGACAGCTATTCGCAATCAGACTGGATATATGTATCCCTGGACAGCTATAATGATAATCGGACAGCCTTCGAATTCGGGATTAACGCAGCGGGTGTGAAACACGACTTGCGGCGTTTTGACGATACCAATGCTGACGATGACTGGAATGCGGTCTGGGAAGGCAAATCACATATCAATGGTGAAGGCTGGACCGCCGAATGGCGCATTCCGTTCCGGGAGTTGCGATTTACTTCCAATGGTGATATGCAATGGGGATTTCAGATGTATCGTGAATTACCCCGCCATAATAGTGAACTGTCGGTCTGGTCTTACTGGTCCCATTCGGAGGAAGGATTCGTTTCGCACTACGGCACACTCAAAGGACTGCGGAATATTTCGGTAAAGGATCCGATTTATATTGCGCCTTTTGTAGCGGGTCAGGCTAATGTGTCAGAAAACTTGGTCAATCCGGTTCATGAAAACAGTTACGATTTATTATCGAATGTCGGTGCCGATATACGCTTTAGCAGCCGCAAAGGATTAACATTTAATGCTACAATAAATCCGGACTTTGGACAGGTGGAAGCGGATCCTGCCGATTTCAACCTGACTGAATTTGAGACCTATTTTCGTGAGAATCGTCCCTTTTTCATGGAAGGCGGTAATATCATGCGTTTCAGTTTGGGGTTTGGCGATGGAGACGGTCAGTTTAATAATCTCTTTTATTCACGAAGAATAGGTAGAAGTCCGCAAGGCTGGGTACCCGAGGATGACGACAAAGAAGTCATTACGACTTCCTATCCTGACAGAACCAATATTTTGGGGGCAGCGAAATTAACGGGAAAAACAACTAATGGATTGTCCATAGGCGTCATGGAAGCCGTAACCAGTGAAGAAACAGGAAAAGTTTTTTATGAAGATGATTCACGACAGGTTGGAGTCATTGAACCGTTATCGAATTATTGGTTATCCCGGGTCCAGCAGGATATCAACGATGGGCAGACAAGTATCGGCGGTATTTTCACTGCAGTGAATCGAAAACTGGATGATACAGGCATAGATTACCTGCATAAGGCGGCCTATACCGGCGGTATTGACATTGACCACGAATTTTTAGACCGGAAGTATGGATTCCAGGGTGCTATCGCTTTCAGCAATGTTCGAGGGGATACAACTGCTATTCAGGAAACTCAAATGAGTTCCGCCCGGTATTATAACCGGGTTGACGCCGATCATCTGGAATACGATCCTTTACGGACTTCCCTTTCCGGTTATGCCGTAAAAGCCATTTTAACCAAAAATACGGGAAATATCCGGGCGGCAACCGGTGGGATGGCATTTAGCCCCGGATTTGAAATTAACGATATGGGATTTTTGCGTGAGGTAGATGATATTACCCAATTTACCTGGGTCCAGTATTATAAATGGGAGGACATGAAACATCTTCGTTCATTCCGGATGAACTTTAATCAGTGGTCAGTCTGGAATTTTAATGGAGACCGGCGGAACATCGGCGGGAATATCAATATGCATTTTGATTTTAATAATAATTGGGGCTCCGGTTTCGGCGTGAATAAAGGCTGGGGCGGTCTTGATCCGGCATTTAACCGCGGCGGTCCGGCAATGCGAACCCCGGGCAATTGGAATCTGTGGGGATATACGCATACCGACGGGCGTAAAAAAGTAATTCTTCAGATGGAAGGATTTTATTTTCAAAATAATGATAACGTGATTGGTATTGGGGTTGAGCCTGAAATTACCTGGCGTCCCAGACAAAATATCCAGCTGACCGCGGGAGTAGAATTTAATAACCTAAAGGATACATGGGCATGGATCGGCAAAGCTGAAGATGAGACTGGTGAAATCCAATATATATGGTCATTGATGGATCAAAAAACTTTTAGCATGGTCTTGCGGGCAGATTTAATACTGACTCCGACATTATCGATACAATACTTTGCTCAACCCTTTTTTACGGCTGGAGAATATTTCGATCTGATGCGCGTGAATGATCCTTATGCTAAGGATTATAATAAACGTTTCGAGAAATTTGGGGACGACATCAGCTATAATTATGACAATGACGAGTATGAGGTTGATAAGGGTAATGATGGCATTATTGATTATTCTTTCAGTGGACAAACGGATTTTAATTATAAACAATTTCGTTCAAATCTTGTGCTGCGCTGGGAATATCTAACCGGTTCAGCAATCTATCTGGTTTGGTCGCAGGGATTTACCGATTATGAAAGTTTCAAACCCTTCGATATTCCGAGGGATTCCAGAACAATGTTTGATACCGATGGCGATAATGTCTTTATGATTAAAATCAGTCACATGTTGAATATATAATACAAGCGCTTACATCTTCTCTGAAAAGCCGGTTTTTCAACCGGCTTTTTGGTGTCATTCGAATAAATACCATTGTCGGTTTGATTGTAAGATGCAGATATTATTTAAAACGGGTGAAATTATACGAACTGTTAAATATTTTAAAATTCTTTGCGACTTTTGCGAGATAAAAAACTCATCGTGTCTTCACCCGCTTAGTTCAGGGCACTGTGCCTTAGTGGTTTAGCACTATTTTAGGATTCCGATAAGATCCATATCAAGTAAGCCCACAAAGCTCATCTTCAGGATGCCGCCCAGCGGCACAAAACGTTCCCGGTTTTCCAGTCCGAAGAGCCGTACTCCGTGCAACCGCACCAGTTCCTCACCGCCGCGCACTTTCCATTGTAATTCGTAGGCACATATCTCATCGCCCGTATCATTCAGCCTTTCTAATCCGATGTTGTAGGTCTCAGCCAGGAACAGCACTTCGTTGATTTCCGTGAAACGGCGTTTAAAGAGCAGCCGCACGAACTCGATCAGGTTAACGGCTCCGGTCTGAAAGCCCGTTTGGTAGATTTTTAATTTGAATTTCCGGGGCTTATCGGCATCGTATTGGATAAAATGCCATTTGCCGTTGATCTTGCGGTATTCAAAGCGTTCGCCGTTACGGGCGATGACCTCGTCCACAAAGCCGGAATCACCCTGCCAGTAGGATAGATACCCGGTGTCCCATTTCTCAAAGGGCGGATCGTATGTGATGGAGAAGGAATCCCGGTCGCTGATGATTACCTCGCCAATTTTTATATGGCCCAGTTTCAATTTGAAGAGATATACGTAAGCACTCAGAATATATCGTTCCCGGAAAGATTGATCGCCGTTGAGATAACAGTTCTCCAGTCGTTGTCGCTCCGCTGCATTTACCTGAAACGGGAGATCATCACTCTTGCTGTCCCCGGCAAAAAGCAACTGCGCCAGTAGCGGAATCAACCAAATCCATCTCAACTTCGGGAGACTAAACATATAAGCTCTTTGTGTCCTTCGAGCCTTCTTTGCGTTCTTCGGGTAACTTCTCTTAAAGTAAAAAACTCAAGTCTGCACCCGGTTTATATTCCCCGGCTTCTTTACCATGACGCATCAGCCGTGCGCCGGTAGTGCCTTTGAGAATCATGTTGTCACCGGTAACACGTAGCATCGCGCCTTCGCGAAGTCCGACGACAGGAACATCGTTGAAAACATGAAATTCCTTGATCCGGGTTTCACGGGTTTCGCCCATGTGTTTGGAATTGGGATCGGGATCGAGGTAATGGGGATTGAGGTTGAAAGGAGCCAGCTGGAGCGCATCAAAGCTCGGCGGATACATGATCGGCATATCGTTGGTGGTCATAATACTACGGCAGGCGACATTTGAACCGGCGCTGGTGCCGATATAAGGCTTGCCCTTAGCGACTTCCTCCCGAATAGTGTCCATTAGATCGTTTTCATAAAGATTGGTTAGCAGAACAAAGGTATTCCCGCCGCCAATGAAGATCGCGTCAGCATTGCGGATGGCGGCTTTCATATCGCTGGCTTCATGCACACCGGAAAGTTCATAGCCCATTTTAGCGAAACGCTCCCGGGCAATTTTTGTATAACCATCGTGGCTGACGCCGCCGGGTCGGGCGAAGGGGATAAAGATTACCGTTTTACAATTATTCAGAAATTCGCGGATATTGGATTCGCAGTGATCCAGGTAGCCACTGCCGTGGAGAGTGGAGTTGCTGACAAGGAGAAGGTTGCGGGTCATATAGGGTCCTTTTTAATTAATTCAATACTATTCCTATAAATTTAAACGCTTTGTAACATGAATGCAAAACAGAGAATCATTACAACGACACGGCGCGTAGTGTTCATGTAACCATGCAATATAATAAATGGCAATATATGAGTAATATTCACAAAATAACTTGATAAATACATAAAGTGGCTATACATTTAATCGAAATATGAAAAATCACGGAGAATAAGATGTTAATTCAATTTAGTGTGGAAAATTTCAAGTCTTTCAAAGACGAAGCGATTTTGAGCATGGTAGCCGCCTCAATTACAGAAAATAAAGATCATGTGATCAATAAGATTAATCCGACTTTATTGAAAAGCGCCGTGGTTTACGGAGCCAATGCCAGCGGTAAAAGTAACCTGGTAAAAGCAATGCAATTCATGAAAAGCTTTATACTCAGTTCCTCAAAAGAGACCCAGGCTACGGAAAGTATTCCTTTTTCTCCTTTTAGACTGAGCACGGAAACAGAGCATAATTCGTCTATCTTCGAAGTTGTGTTTATTCATGATGGAATCCGCTATCGTTACGGCTTTGCCGTGGATGATAAAAAAGTTCATGCCGAATGGCTCTATTTTATTAAAAACGTTCGCGAACTGGAAGTATTTACCAGAGACGGTCAAAAATTTAATTTAACAAACCATTTTAATAGTGAAGAACCACTTATCAAAGCCGATAGAATCCGTCCGAATGCTTTACTGCTTTCCGTTTCCGCCCAATTTAACGGTAAAATTGCCACGGATATTTTGAAATGGTTCCATCGGTTCAACGTTATTTCCGGGTTAGAGCCTGGCCGGTTTGAACCGTTTACAGTTAAGTTTGTAAAATCAGAAGATGGAAGAAAAGCAGTTCTGGATTTCCTGAAAAATGCTGATATGGGGATTGAGGACATCAAAGTGATGGAAACGGAAATTGAATTTGAAGATTTACCGCCTCAAGTAAAAAAAGTATTTAGAAAAGACTCAGGAATGGTATCAAAAATTGACGTTAATACATTCCATAAAAAATTTGATAAAACCGGTCGGGTTGTCGGTCTGGAAGAGTTCAGTATGGATGAGGAAGAATCTGCGGGTACACAGAAGTTTTTCGCCTTAAGCGGGCCTCTTCTGGATACATTAAAAAACGGCAAGGTTTTAGTAATCGATGAATTGGATGCCCGGCTACATCCCCGGATGATCCTGGAAATCTGCGCTATGTTCAATTCCAAAGAGCGTAATCCTAACAACGCCCAGTTGATCTTTGCCTCTCATAATACCCGGCTTTTGGATAAAAATCTTTTCCGGCGTGATCAGATCTGGTTCCTTGAAAAGAACAAGCAGGAAGCCTGTGAATTGTATTCACTTGTTGAATTTCAGGTGGATGGGAAAAAGATTCGCAAAGATGCCTCTTATGAAAAAGATTATCTAAGGGGACGTTACGGCGCGGTGCCTATAGTCCGTGACCTTGAGGGTGAATATGGGAAGTGATGATCTTTTCAAAAAAGGAAAACTTAGAGCCCGGAGGGCGCTGCAACGTAAAAAAGAACTTCGTTTTGGGCGCGAAAATATTCTGATTGTTTGTGAAGGCGAAACGGAAAAAATATACTTTGAAGCATTTCCCCTAAAGTCGGCAAACCTTAAAACTATAAGTACAGGATCAAATACCAAAACTTTGATTCAACGCGCTAAAAGAGAATCGGAAGATGCGATAAAAAGGGATGAATCGTACGATCAGGTCTGGTGCGTCTTTGATAGAGATTCTTTTTCAAAAGAGCAGTTCAATACAGCGATACAAATGGCGCAATCGAGTGGATTTCAAGTTGCCTGGTCCAACGAAGCTTTTGAACTGTGGTATGTTCTGCATTTTGAGTATTTGAATGCCGGGATCACAAGAGACCAGTATTGTCAAAAACTTGATACATTAATTGGTAGAAAATATGAAAAAACATATCCGTATATGTATAACGAAATGCTTCCCGGACAAAATACCGCTATTCAAAATGCGGAAAAACTATTGAGAACATATCACGATAATACTCAACCTGCCGACTGTAATCCCTCAACAAAGGTTCATCTCCTGGTTCAGGAACTAAAAAAGTATTTGTAACGGGAAATATATTTATATGTTCACATATTCCATAAAATTATCGATCAATCAACGCAGGTATAAATTCCGGGTGGGTGGTAATTACCAAAGCCAAAATGCAGCCCGGCATGGAGCAGCTGGACAATCGGTTCAATGCGCTGATTTGTAGTGTCGACTTGGTTGATTATCTGGACGAACCCAAGCCACTCTAAAATGAGCTTCCTGATAAAGAATTTAACTTTGTTGAGTTATTAGCGGCATTTAATGTATCGGATATGATTTTTTGTTGCCGATTTTCAATTTGAACAGGCGCGTGAAATGCTCAAAGATTTCAAGAAAATATTTTGTGAATTTATAATTCCCAATCGTAAAATCAAATCCAACAATTATTAATATAGCCGGCTGATATTGGGATTGACAGTCTATTCTATAACATATCCTGCATGGAATCGGAAATTATTTCGCCGCTTTCGACAATATGAGAGTAAACACAATCCACGCGATTACATATACCCACACAATCATTAAAATGTGAATCTCTGGTCAGAAAAAATGCTACGAGATTTGCTCCGCAGCTGCAAGGCGCATATTGTGGTAAAGTTGTACCGCATTCCGGGCAGATGAGTTCGGCGATGTCCCCGGTTTTCAGATCGATGTCCAGCGCGATTCGGGATTTATCGCCGTATATCGGGCTGAGCGCCACCAACCCCTGGTTGTCTGCCTGCTTTACTTTAATCAATATTCCTGGATGACCATTAAATTTAGCGCGGGAATTAATCAAATTGTGACCATTGGGACAATACAATTCTTTCAGAACAATGACATTAGCTCGCTGTCCGGCTTTTTCTTTAATAGGGTTGGGGATGACCATCATTCCTTTTTTGTCAAATAGTTTCATTTTCACTTCTCCCGTAGTAAATTCATAAAGATCTTAATAATTTTACAAAATATTAAAGCACTATTGATGGTTTCGTAAAAAGTACAAATCATGTTATTCTGAATGAGGTACGAATGAAGAATCTTAGCCAATTATCGACGAGATTCTTCGTTGCTTCGCTGCATCAGAATGACAGCTTCGGGTCTTTTTACGAAACCATCACTATTCAATATCCTGCAAAATTGTCATAATATCCTCTTTATATTCGACAGGAGCTTCGACGATGCCCCAGCCTTTCTGCTGCTGGTATATGCCATTATAGGCGGCGTCATGATAGCTCCGCAGGAAATGGGGGATATTGCGTTCTTTCAGTTCGGCGTCAAGCAGGCCTGCCTGGATTTCGTTCTTAAGAACCGTAATTTTTTGATATTCGGACATGGTTTACCTTTTCCTTTTTTGATGCTAATCATAAAGCGCGTCGATTTCCTCTTTATATTTGGTTTCGATCACATTACGCTTGATTTTCAGGCTGGGGGTCAGTTCACCCTTATTAAGGGAAAGAGGCTCCGTCAACAGGATAAATTTTTTGATCTTCTCAAAGCGAGCCAGGTTACTCTGGAGCTGATCGATAGTATCCTCAAAAAGGCGGACAACATCGGGATGCTTGATCATCTCGGTGTTGTTGGTAAATGACAGATTTTGGGCGTCGGTCCATTGTTTCAGGGCTTCGTAACTCGGTACGATAACGGCGCTGATAAAATTACGTTTATTGCCCATCAGGCAGACGTCTTCGATGTATTTACTTTTTTTAAGGATATTTTCGATTGGTGCGGAAGCTACATTTTTCCCGCCGGAAGTGACCAGGATATTTTTCTTGCGGTCGGTGATGTAAAGAAAATTATCTTTGTCCATGTAGCCGATATCACCGGTGTGCAGCCAGCCCTCATCGTCGATTATCTCTCTGGTCAGATCGGGGCGTTTATAATAGCCCGCCATCAGAATTGGGCCTCTGACCAGCACTTCGCCATCGGGGCTGATTTTCATTTCCAGCCCATCTATCGGTTTTCCACAGGATCCGTACCGGGATTTACCGAAAGGTGTAAGCGTGAGGATCAAATGAGTCTCGGTCATACCGTAGCCTTCGATGATCTGCATATCCAGCGCCTCGAAGAATTTCATGGTTTCGACAGACAGGGGCGCTCCGCCGGCGATGGGATAGCACATACGCCCGCCCATGACCAGTTTGATTTTATTAAAGACGAGCCGGTTGGCGATCCGGTACTTGCGCTTTAACAACCAGCCCAGTTTGTTGTCGATTTTAGCTTCGTGATAACGGCGACCGGTATGTTGCGCCCAGAAAAAGATTTTTTGCTTTGCTGCAGAGCTCTGCTCAACCTTTTCCAGGACTTTGGCGGCGACTTTCTCAAATAAGCGGGGCACGCTGACGATGACATGCGGGCGGGCTTCTTTCAGATCGTCAATCACAGTATCGATGCTCCGGGCATAATGAATCGTACATCCTTTATAGATCGGACACCAGTGACCGGCCAGCCGTTCATATAAATGGCTCAGGGGCAGAAAGGAAAGAAACACAAAAGCGCTTTGCAGATTCAGCCGCGCTTCAGCATTAACGATATCGGTTACAAATCCCCGGTGGTGCAGCATGACGCCTTTAGGATTACCGGTGGTTCCTGATGTGTAAACCATACTGCAGATGTCATCGGGGTTGATGGAGTTCAAGGATTGGTCAAAATATTCCGGATGTTCTTTCTGATAGATTTGCCCTTTTTCGAGCAGGTTTTGGTAGATGTAAACCTGGCGAATATCTGTCTCCACCTGATCAAAGGTTATAACAAATTCCAAATCCGGGAGGGCTTTATCGATTTGAGCGATTTTATCAAATTGTTCCTGGTTTTCAACAAAAACAGCCCGAGCTTCGGAATCTTTTAAAACATATTCGATCTGATTTGCCGGCAGGGTTTGATACACCGGAACTGTCACGCCTTTCATGCAGAATACGGCGAAATCACTGATGGTCCATTCGGGACGGTTGTTGGATAGAATAGCGATCTTATCCCGGGGCTTTAGACCGAGCGTCGCCAGTCCGTTGGCGACGAGTTTAACCTGTTCGCCCAATTCAGTATAGGTAAAAGACTGATAGCCGTCCGGTTTTTGAATTTTCAGGGCGGTTTTCTCTGGATAGTTGGAAATAGTGTTAAAGAGAATATGAGGAATACTTTGATACTTCATGATTACCTCTTCTGTTTTGGTGTTTAAAAAACATTATCGGTTAATTATCAAGGCTGGGAATTAATAGCGGCAAGCCGGGGATTTTGACCGGACATTGATAAACGGCATTAGTTTCGATTTCCGTTAGATAGAGAGTTTTCAGATCTTTGCCGCCGAATTCAAGATTGCTGGGCTTTTTGCCGGGAGTCGGAACCGTCTGAAGAACTTTCCCTTTTGGTGAAACAATATAAACCGCACTTCCGCCAAAATGAGCAATGTATATATTGCCCTTTTTATCCAGGGCAATGCCATCGGGATCGCCGCCGGGTAGTTCAATTAAGATCTCCTGTTTGAATATAGAACCGTCTTTCGAAAACGAGAACTTCAACACCCGCCCGAACGCCGATTCACAGATATATGCGTGCTTACGGTCTTTGGAAAAGGCAATGCCGTTGGGGAAAGCTAAATTTCGGATAAGCGGTTCGACTTGAAAACCCGGAAAAGTAATCCGATAAACCGTCCCGTCGGGATTATTGCGGTCATAGTTAAAAGGATCGGTAAAATATAAATGACCATCAGGGCCAAAGGCCAGATCGTTAGGTCGGTGGAAGGGTTCGTCCTGATAGCCGTTGGCAATCGTGCTGACCTTGCCGGCTCTGTCAATATTCAAAATAGCGCCCCGACCAAAATCACAGGCAAAAAGTGAATTATTTCCAAAGATGAGACCGTTGGTTTTTTTAAATTGATAATTTTGATTATCAGCAATAATAAACGTATCGGTAATTCCGGAATGGATGCGAGTGATCCAGCCTCCGTCACAATTGGATACATACAGGGTGTTCTCACGGTCCCAGGCGGGGCCTTCCGGAAAATTTAATCCTTCGGTAACTTTAGTCCATTCGGGGTTGGGGATAATTGGTTCGCGATCGCATTGATAAGTAGTTAATAACAGGCTGAATAACCCCAGGACAAGTGAAATTCGTGTCACAGTAATTAGTTTTTGCATAATTTGCTTTGCTCAATTGGTGATGAAGTCTAAGATATTTCCCAGGGTGCTGCTGTCGGCTTTATAGAATTCGGTATAGCGGCAGCGGCTACATGTAACGGCTGTAAATTTTTTATTTTGAACATCGAAAAGTTTGGAAAAAATACCGCCGGTGGTTCTGATTTCGCCGGTTTCATATTCGGTGCCGTGACACTTGGGACAAATATAAATACGTGATTCTCCCATAAGAACTTTCCTAATTTAGGTTTTAAATATTTCCATTCATATAATAATTATTCGGTTCCGTAAATACGATCGCCGGCGTCGCCTAATCCGGGTAGGATATAGGCGTGATCATTTAATTCACGATCCAGAGCGGCAGTAAAGATCGGTACTTCCGGGTGATCTGCGGTTATTCGTTTAATGCCTTCCGGAGCGGCGACCAGGCAGACGAACCTGATATCCGTGACTCCTGTGGATTTGATTAATGTCAGGGCATTGGATGTACTGCCACCAGTAGCTAACATCGGGTCGATAAGAATGACTTTATTATCGGTGATATTGGGAGGCAATTTGGTGTAGTACTCAACTGCTTCGAGACTGTTTTTATCGCGGTAAAGACCAATATGCCCGACACGAGAACGGGGAATGAGGTTTTGAATTCCGCCGATCATTCCAAGCCCGGCTCTCAGGATCGGAACCAGAGTGATTTCTTTTGCCAGACGATATCCGATAGTTTTTTCAAGGGGAGTAGTGACTTCAATTTCAACCGTGTCGAAATCCCGGAAGATTTCATAAACCATTAGTGATGCAATTTCATTCAGCAGCGACCGGAAAAGATAATTATCGGTATTTGCGTCTCTGAGCATCGTTAATTTCGTCTGAATAAGCGGATGTTTAATAATTGTAAGGTTCGGAAAGTCTGTCCTTGTCATAACGTTTTCCTCAATATTTTTCAATGATTTCAAGCGCTCAGTCTTGTATATTTAGTTTTTCTTCGATATCATTAAGCTGTTTGGAAACACTGTTAAGCCTAAACTCGATGGAATTTAATATCCAGAACTGAAAATGTTCAACTTTTGATTGTTTATAGATCATCCATATAATCTTGAGGGATACCACAAGGATGCCTATCTCGATGGCAAATAAGGGAGGCAGCGGTATCGAAATGTTAAACAGGTGGCGAAGTATATCAAAAATAAACAGAAGAATAATGACGCTAAAAAAAACGAGGTTGATAATCTGATCCTGTTTTGCCGAGCCTTTCCCGCCAATCCGCCCAACAACGTTGCGAATTTTTTCTTTTTCTGCCCGGAAATGCTCCAACTCCTGTTCTAATGAGACATTTTCTTCAATATTCATGTTTATTCTCCTGTTGATTACATAACTGTACTCTTCAAAGTTATGGATTTTAATTTAAATTTTTATCTGAAATATTAAAATTATCCTTTTAAACCTGTTTTAATTATACACATTTATATTAATAATTACTATTTTACATTTGGTGAAAATGATGAATTTTTTCAAGAATAAAATAGATACATTAATTAAAAACTACAAAAAGTAAAGGGTGGAAAATGAAATCGACAATGATTGACCGTTTTTTTCGCTATGTGAAAATCGACACTCAATCCCAGGAGGATGTGAAAGATCGCTATCCCAGTACCGAAAAACAGAAAGAACTCCTCAAAATGTTAGTTAAAGAGCTGCAGGATTTGGCTCTCAAAGATGTGAAAATGGATAAATATGGTTACGTCACGGCGACGCTACCCTCGAATTTATCCAGACAGGATAGCGCCAGAGTTCCGGTTATCGGACTGATCGCTCATGTGGATACATCTCCCGAAGTCAGTGGCTCCAATGTGAAACCGGTGATTCATAGTAATTATCAGGGTGAAGATATTGTGCTTCCCGGCGACGCTAATCAGGTTCTGCGTTATAGTGAAAACCCGGCATTAAAAGAGCACATCGGCGATGATATAATAACGTCCGATGGTAAAACGCTTCTTGGCGCCGACAATAAAGCGGGAATTGCCGAGATAATGACGCTACTCGAATGTTTGAAAGAAAATCCCGGGATTAAACACGGTACCATCCGGATCGGTTTTACTCCCGATGAGGAAGTCGGCGCCGGAACCAAATACTTCGATGTGAAAAAGTTCAATGCCGATTACGCCTACACAGTGGATGGCGAGACCGTCGGAGAAATCGAAAATGAGACTTTTAACGCCGCCGCCGCGACATTTACGGTACATGGCGTAAATGTTCATCCGGGATATGCCAAAAATAAACTCGTCAATGCGATTAGAATTGTATCGGAAATTATTCAGGAATTGAAGGATGATCCGGCTCCGGAGACAACCGAAAAACGGGAAGGCTATTTGCATCCCTATGTAATAGAAGGCGGCATTGAAAAAGCAAGTGTGAAGTGTTTAATCCGAGATTTCGACCGGAGCGGCATGGATGAAAAAGCCCAACGGCTCGCATCGATTCGGGAAAAAATTGCCCCAAAATATCCGAAGGCAAGGATCGAACTGGATATCAAAGAATCTTATCAGAATATGCGGGTGAAGCTGGATGAAGATCCCCGGGCAGTTGAATATGCGCTGGAAGCTGTAAAACGGGCCGGAATTGAACCGCAATTGCAACTGATCCGTGGCGGTACCGACGGAGCGCGACTTTGTTTTATGGGATTGTTAACACCGAATATATTTACGGGTGGACATAATTTTCACAGTAAACTGGAGTGGATTGCCGTCCAGGCAATGGAAAAGGCTGTCGAAACCCTGAAAACCCTGGTTCAAATTTGGGTTGAAAAGAGTCTCGTCGATTAAATAAAATATTTTAATATGTTCAGCACGTAATAAAAAAGTTTCAAAAAAAATAGAAAGGATATAAATAATGGCAAAAAACATTTTTAAGTTTAACCCCCTGATCCATTGTCTAACTTTTTTAACTGTTGTTTTTATTATGATGAATTGTGGAGAAACAGTGATAAAACAGAAAGCAGATTTGAGTTACGTAAAAGGAGAACTGGACAAACTCGCTCCGGTTGAATTAAAAAGCGATCTTTCAGGTTTGAAACCAGGTGACAAACAGGCGCTGACCCGTTTGGTTGAAGCTGGTCGAATTATCGATGAATTATTCCTGCTTCAGGTTAGCAATGAAAATCCGCAGATTCGGGAGCAGTTGCAAAGTTCCACCGATCCGAATGATGCAACATATCTTGAATTATACAACATCATGTTCGGTCCCTGGAATCGTTTGGAAAATGACAAACCATTTATTAATATAAAAGAAAAACCGTTAGGCGCCGGTTTTTATCCTGAAGATATGACAAAAGAAGAGTTCCAGGGATATATAAAAACTCATCCGTCCGAAAAAGAAGCATATGAAAGCACATTTTCCGTAGTCAGGAGAGAGCCAAACGGCAAATTGAAAGCGGTTCCTTATCATGAAGAGTATGCTGCTCTGGTGAGCGGAATCAGCCGCTTGTTGAATGAAGCCGCTTCTTTGACAGAGGATGCAACACTTGAGAAATATCTGAAACTGCGGGCACGGGATCTGCTTACCGATGATTATTTTGATAGTGATATGGCCTGGATGGATCTCGCCGGTGATCTGGAAATTGTTATAGGTCCTTATGAAGTTTATGAAGATCAGCTGTTCAGTTACAAGGCAGCCTATGAAGCCTTTATTTGTATAGTGGATCATGAAGAAAGTAAAAAACTGGCGGATGTGGCGAAATATCTGGATGATATGGAAGCTCATCTTCCAATTCCGGACAAATATAAGAATTTTACCAGGGGCAGCTCTTCACCAATTAAAGTCGTTCAGGAACTGTTTTCCGCGGGTGATACAAAAGCCGGAGTTCAAACCACTGCATTTAACTTGCCAAATGATGAACGGGTTCGCGAAGCAAAAGGATCCAAAAAAGTCATGTTGAAAAATGTGGCACAGGCAAAATATGATAAATGCTGGATTCCGATCGTGAATACAATATTGGCAGAAAGACCGCTGAAACACGTATCCTTTGACGCTTATTTCAACCATGTTCTGATGCATGAGGTCAGTCATGGACTTGGACCCGGTTCGCTGACTCTTGAAGACGGTACAAAAACGACCGTCAGCCTGGAACTGAAAGAGTTGTATCCTACTATTGAAGAATGTAAAGCCGACGTTTTGGGGATTTATAATTTTCTCTTCATGATGGAAAAAGGGGTATTTCCAAAAACAATGAGGCATTCGGCATTAGCGAGTTATCTTGGCGGAATGTATCGGTCGATCCGGTTTGGCGTCGATTCGGCTCATGGCGGTGGCGTTGCGATTCAGTTTAATTATTTTATGGAGAAAGGTGCTTTTTATCAGGATAAAGACGGGAAATTAAATCTGAATGAACAGAAATTAGAACAGGCAATAAAAGATTTAGCTGAAAAATTGTTAATCATTCAGGCTCATGGCGATTATGATGCAGCTGCGTCTCTGGTTGAACAATATCGTGTCATGACGCCGATAATGGCAGGTTATGTCGATCAGCTTAAACATCTGCCCGTGGATATTCTCCCGTCTTTTCCTCAGGCAATGTAAATTTCAAGGCAAAAAAAGGGTCGCATGCGACCCTTTTTTATAGTATGGATGTAAATATGAGGTTACCCTCCCCGAACGTAAATGAGGGGATTTATGAGGGATATTACGGCACATCCGGGGAGGGGGAGGGGATATATTGTGAATTTGTGTCTCAAATTTAATCTGCGTTTCAAAAAACTATAGACGAAAAAGTAAGGTACAATAATTATGCCAATCGACTGTTTTGGAAAATATTGTCAAAAAATTTCAATCAGTTACTTAGATGTATCTGAAAAGAAAAAGTTTCATTTTATCCGGAATTAACTTGATAAAATTCAAAATAGTTGATTAAGATCACTAATATCAAATAACAGAATGTCGTTCCTTTCTTAAACATATTTTATGTATATTTGTTTCGTTGGAATGTAAACCGGAGATATGTAGTGCGAAAAATTCTTATTGTCGATGATGATCCTGAGATTCTGAGCCTGGTTCAGGATTATCTTGAACTTCATCAAATATCCGTCACGGCTTTATCAGAGGGTAGACATTTCATGGAAACCGTAATCCGCCTGGAACCCGATTTAATTATGCTGGATATTGCTTTACCCGATGGAGACGGGATCAATTTATTAAAAACATTGAAAAGCAGACCGCTGACGGCGTTTATTCCGGTTATTATGTTAACCGGTCAATCTTCACCGGAATTTCAGATTAATGGCTTGGTATCCGGCGCCGATGATTATGTTACCAAGCCTTTTGATTTAAATATTCTTTACGCCAGGGTCATCAGTGTGTTGAGACGCTCATTAAAAAAGACCCGGGCAAAATACGATCAGATGAATTTACTTCGATATTTGATCAACCGATATACCAAAAGAGATTATACAATATACACAAAATTGTTGGAAGAATATCCCGACCACCCCGATTACTGGCGTGGATTTCAACCTGATCTCATTGTTAAAAAAGGGGATAAGTACCGCTGCTATAATTTCGAAACAAGTCAGTCAATTCTTGAAGAGAGTTTTATCGAACGGTTGAAATTAATGGCTGAAATTCCAAATCAATGGAAAAAACCGATAGAAATCAATATTGTTGTTCGGACAAAAGATAATGAGAAAATTGTCCGGCGAATTATTGACGAAAATAATCTTCCAATCCAAATTAAGCTGATCAAGCACCGCTTTTCCAATAAATAAGGTTTTACATTTAATTTACTTGCCAATCGGCATTTTTATTATTAAAATGGAAACGTATGAAACTAAAAACGTTTCTAATGAGTAAATATGAGTTGCCGGAAAAGTTTCGACCGGTGGTTAATCTGGCGCTGCAAAAAATCTTTAGCAATGGAATCAGCGGGTTTACCATAGAGAAGTTAGCCGCGGAATTACGCATCAGTAAAAAGACGATTTATAAGTATTTCCGGAGCAAGGAGGAATTCGTTGAAGCCGTGTTAATGTATAACTTTGATCAGATGGACTCGGCAATTACTTCGATTCCCGATGATCCGGACGATCCGCTGGGAACGGCGCTCACTATTTTGAAGAAGATATTTGAGTTGACCTCTAAAATGAGTTCCCGGGGTATCTACGAATCCAAAATCTATTATCCGCAATATTGGCAACGCATAGAACTGTTCCGGGAAAATGTTATCCAGCGGATGTATGGGTTATTTCAAAAGGCTCAGAAACAGGGAGTGCTCCGCCAGGATATCAATATTGAATTTAGTATAAATATATTGATGAAAACCGTTCAGGAAGTTTTTCAACCGGAGTATCTGGTCCATTCACCATATTCCCTCTCCTCGGTAATTTCCATGTTCATCGATATGGTCATGAATGGTCTGCTGGAGAAACGGCATGAAATTGATTTTCAAAAATATTTTGAAAACAAACCTTCGACAGGGTAGTGGATATGAAAACCTGGATAAATATTGTCCTGAATTATCCCCGATCTATTATCGCTTTTTTATTATTAATTACACTGCTGATGGGCTGGAATATTCCCCGCCTTGAACTGGACGCCGATGTTAAAACTATGCTCCCAGCTGATTTTGACATTGTTCTGTCCATGAAGGCGATGGAGGAGATTTTCGGCGGCTCGGAATTGGTCATAATGTCGATTACATCCGATAATCTCTTTAGCACCCGCACATTGACGAAGATTCAGGAACTGACCGCGGAAATTGAAGAGTTGCCCTTTGTTGATAAAGTCATAGCGTTGACCAATGTTGAAGATGTTAAAGGCACTGAATTTGGTTTTGAAGTCGGGCAGGTCATAAATGATTTTCCCGTAACGGAAGCTGAGGTTGAAGCGATTAAACGTCGCATTAGCGCTAATGAAATCCTCTACGGGAGCATCGTTTCGGAAGATTTTAGAAACGCTTCAATCATCGCCATACTGGAAGTAAAGGACGAATCCGGCGACGATGAGTATATTTTTCAGACATTTGATAATATGCGGCGTCGATACGAAAACCCGGAAGCGATTCACCTTGCCGGATTACCGCTGACCCGCCGGGAGGTTGCTGTAACTATGCAGGATGACCTGAAAACCCTGTTCCCTTATGGCATTATCCTGATGATCTTTTTCCTGGTTTTCAGCTTCCGCAGCTGGCTGGGCGCCTTTTTGCCTTTCACTATTATCATTATGGTAGTTGTCAATACACTCGGATTGATGGCAATTCTCGGGATGAAATTTACCTTTATCGGTCTGATGATTCCGGTTATGTTAATTGCCGTGACGAGCAGCTATAGTATTCACATAATATCCCATTATTTCAGCGAGTATGCCAAATACTCCGATAATATGGCTAAAGACGACATTATCCGGTCAACAATTTCGTTATTAAAGACGCCGGTATTTCTATCCTGCCTGACGACGTTAATCGGTTTTTTAAGTCTTCAGTCTCATGTTCTGCCGCCAGCCCGCGAACTCGGCATGCTGGTTTCTTTTGGAATTATTATCGCTTTTAGCCTGAGTATGACTTTTCTGCCGGCGGCTCTGAAAATACTGCCTTTTTCGGCTCATATCCATAGTGCTGGAAAATCCGGGCGATTTGACCGGCTGCTACATATCTGGGGAAATTATTTCGCCCGGCATAATGTCGGATTTTTAGTTGTCGTCGGGATTATCATATTGACTATCGCGACGGGCATAAAACAGATCGAGGTCGATACCAATCCAATCTACTTTTGGGATGAAAGTTCTGAAATTCGGCGGAGCAATGATTTTATCGACCGGGAGTTGGGCGGATCGTCACAACTGACGATATTAGCCAATGGTGACATCAAATCGCCGGAGTTTCTCCGGAAGATGGAAAAGCTGTCCGATTATCTAAAAAGCAAGGCGCCGATTTCCCAGGTGACTTCCATTGTGGATCAATTGAAACTGATGAACCGGGCTTTTCACGGCGACAGCCTGGAATACAAGAAAATCCCGGATTCACGGGACGTGGTTGCCCAATACCTTTTTCTCTATTCTTTGACGGGTGACCCGGAAGATTTAGACCGCTTTGTGGATTATGACTATCAGCAGGGTCAAATCCTGGCGCGTGTGGTTGAGATGGGTTCAGCGGCGGCTTATGATCTCTATCTGGATATAAAGGACTATATCCAAAACATTTTTGGAGAGGATGAGTTCCCGGCGGTGACGGGAATGACCGCCTTTGTCGGTGTTTTAGCGGACATGGTTGTGAGTGGACAGATCAGGAGCCTGATCATTTCCATCGGGTTGGTTTGTCTTGTTACCGGAGTTATTTTCAAATCGCCACTGGCCGGGGCCTTGGCGATAATTCCGCTCAGCGGGGCGATTCTTATCATATTCGGGTTGATGGGGTATCTGAAAATCAAACTCGATATGGCCACCGTGATGCTGTCCAGCATTATGATCGGAGTTGGGATTGATTATACAATTCACTTTCTTTACCGTTGCCGGCTGGAGGCTCAAAGCGGAATGAGCCTGAAAGAGGCTGTGCCGATAACAATCCGGACCAGCGGAAAAGGGATTTTGTATAACGGGCTATCGGTAATAATCGGTTTTTCAGTATTTTTGGTTTCGGGTTTTTTGCCAATTTACTTTTTCGGATTTTTAATTGTATTTTCCATCATCGCCTGTTTATTGGGGGCTTTAACGGTGATGCCGGCGGCATTGATTATTATCAACCCGGCTTTTTTATTTCGTAAAAAGAAAACAATAGGCTCTAATCAGGGAAAAAACGGAGAAAAATAATGAAGTTATTTTCTGATAAACATCTGTCAAAGGCGCTGTTTCTGATTTCAGGCGGAATTGTTGTTTACTGGCTGATTAAAGGGCTCGTAAAACTTTATCACTGGTTTGTTGATTTGCCGGCTTACAGTAACGGCTGGTGGCTGGTTATCGGCAGGTTTTGTATCAATAATCTAAGTATCATTATCGTGGTCTATCTCGTGATTTGCCTGCAGGTCGCCGGGATAGCCGAATTCAAATATAAGAAGAATTTTCTGAAAGCCTTTCTACTGGCGATTGTGATGACCCCGCCCCTGATGATGGTGATTTGGGGCAGGAAAACCCAACCGGAAAAAATATCAAAATAGTTTGCGGTATATTTTGTTTTGGAAAGAGAGAAAGATTGTCGATGAAATCCTGGATTAATTTAGTGATGTCCTATCCAAGGACAGTGATTGCGTTCTGCCTGTTTATAACGATATTAATGGGCTGGAATATTCCCGATATTGTGATGGATTCCGATATAAAATCCATGTTGCCCGAAGATCAGAAAACAATCCGGTCTATTAATGAAATTGAGGATATCTTCGGCGGCTCGGAACTGATAATATTATCAATCAAATCCAATGATATTTTCAGCTATGCGACTCTGTCTAAAATTCAACAAATGAGTGACGAAATCGAGAGCCTGCCGGCGGTTGACCGGGTAATGTCGTTGACGAATGCCTTTGAACTCAAGGGTACGGAAGACGGCTTTGAGGTTCGTGACTTGATCGAAAATCTGCCGGAGAACGAACGGGAGCGGGAGATACTCCGGCAAAAAGTAAGCGATGATGATCTGTTGTACGGCAACATCGTTTCCCGGGATTTTCGGCGCACGTCGATTATTGCGGCGCTGTCCGGAACTAACGGCAATATTTCCGATGAGACGATCTATCGATCATTTACATCGCTGGAGAAAAAATACGAAGGGCCTGAAGAAATTCATCTGGCAGGATTACCCCTGACTCGCTGGGAGACTTCCCGAACGATGCAATCGGACATGAAAAGGTTGCTGCCTCTTGGAATTGTCTTAATGATCTTTCTGTTAATTTTCAGCTTTAAAAGTTGGGTAGGCGCTTTCCTGCCTTTTGCCGTAGTAATCATGAGTATTATAAATACGCTGGGCGTTATGGCGCTGCTGGGAATTAAATTCAGTTTTATCAGTATATTGATTCCGGTAATGTTAATTGCGATTGCCAATGATTACAGTATTCATATAATCGCCCATTATTATGAAGAGTATAATTTAAGCCGGACGAAAGATAAAAATTCCATCCTGCGCAAGACCCTGGATCATTTACAAACACCTATATTCCTGGCGGGAATTACAACGGTTGTCGGATTTTTAAGTTTACAATCCCACCTGCTGCCACCGGCAAGACAATTGGGGCTGCTGGCGTCTTTTGGAATTATTTTAGCCTTTCTGCTCAGTGTGACCTTTGTCCCGGCGGCTTTAAAATTATTGGATTACCCGATGATCCTGAAGCAGGCTGGAAATTCAAAGGGAATGAATAAACTTTTAACCGGATGGGGTCAGTTCTTTATCCGGCACCGCAAAGTCTATCTGACCGGCAGTTTGATTTTTATTATCCTGATTGCCACCGGTATTCCCAAAATAAAAGTAGATACCAATCCGATGCATTATTTCAGGAAGTCGTCGGAGATTCGCGTCAGCAATGATATTATCAATAAATATTTTGGCGGCTCGGCTCAGCTAAGTATCAGGGCGGAAGGGGATATCAAAGACCCCGCATTTTTACATAAAATGGAAAAATTGATTGATTATCTCGAAAAAGAACCGACTGTTTCCCGGACGATATCCATTAATGACCAATTAAAAAAAATGAACCGGGCTTTTCACGGCGATAGTCTTCAATATGAAGTTTT
>Ga0265594_1000842_pt1 | contig 24699 bp, 31 predicted proteins | sample saktaG_11_FD_190147 | JGI IMG/M metagenome (GOLD analysis project Ga0265594, IMG submission 190147) | Saline water microbial communities from Sakinaw Lake, British Columbia, Canada - sak_2011_5_24_80m | ecosystem: Environmental > Aquatic > Non-marine Saline and Alkaline > Saline ... | reverse complement strand
TCTGCCGGTCCAGGAGGAGTTTGCGTTTGCACTAATCCTGACTGCCAACATGAAACGGCTCATCAGGCCGGTGTTCCCTGTTATCAGGCGAAATGTCCCGAATGTGGCAGCCCGATGATTAGAAAAAGATAAATTTTTATGAAAATTGCAATTTGCGCATCAGGACCGGATTTAGAAAGCCAGGTTGATCCTCGTTTTGGTCGCTGTCCTTATTTTTTGTTGGTTGATGATGACAATAAAACAGGTCAATTTGAGGCTTTAGAAAATACGGCCGGGAGAGCTCCTCATGGAGCGGGAGTTTCGGCGGCTCAAATGGTGGCTAATAAGAAGGTGGGGGCGGTTTTAGGAGTTAATTTTGGCCCCAATGCCGTTAATGTTTTAGGTTCATCGGGAATTAAAATTTATTCTTTACCACAAGAAAAATCCTCTATTAGCATTGCCGAGGCTCTAGAGCTGTATCAGGCGGGTAAGTTGAAGAGGGTTGAAGAGGCAGGAAAGATGGGTCGGGGTTTCCAAAAAGGAGGCGGGCGTGGGCGGTAACAGTAAAGGAAGAACAGGTTTGGCTAAAGGAGAGAGGTTGGCTAGTCTGGCTATTTGGCTGGAAGGATTTTTGGCTATAGCCAAAGCGGTTATTGGCCTTTTTTCTGGGAGCCTGGTTCTTATAACTGACGCTGTTCATAGTGCTTCCGACTTGCTTTCTATTATTACTTCTTGGCTGGGTTTAAGAATTGCCCAAAAGAAAGCCACCAAACGATTCTCTTATGGCTATTACAAAGCGGAAAGTATTGGCACCCTAATAATTTCAGCTTTAATTATTTATGGTTTTTGGGAAATGTTTTCTCAAGGGCTATCCAGTCTTACCCACCCATCTCAGGTCTCTGTTCCCCTTTTGGCGATGGGGGTTTCCTTAGTTGATGCTCTATTTTTGTTTTTCTTTGGTAATTATGAAGTTCGGGTGGGTAAGGAAATTGGCGCCCAAAGCTTAATTGCTATGGGCAAGGAAAATAGAACCCATATTTTTTCTTCTAGTGCGGTTCTAATTGGTACCTTGGCGGCTTATTATCAAATTCCCTATCTTGAAGGAATAATTACTATGGGTATTTCTTTGTTGATTTTGGAAATTGGGCTATCCTCGGGGAAGGAGGCGGTTTTGTCATTAATGGATGTTAGTCCGGGCAAAGAAATAGAAGAAAAAGTTGCCAAAGCCATTGAGTCGGCGCCGGGAGTGGAGGAATTTTGGGATTTGAAATTAAGGCAGTCAGGTCCTTATATTTTTGGTCAAGTTAAAGTAGGAGTAAGAAAATTTATTGATGTTTCCCGAGCTCATAAGGTTGCTGATAGGATTGAGAAAGAGGTCAAAAAGATAGTTGCCAATGTTGACTCTTTAGTGGTTCATGTTGAGCCGTTTAGGAGCGATTTTTGCCACTTAGTGATTCCGGTTAAAGATAAAAAAGATTTGGAATCGACTCTTGATAACCGCTTCGGTCGAGCGGCGTATTTTTTGTTTGTTAATTTAGAAAAAGATGAAATTAAGGGCCTTTATTTTATTGATAATAAGTTTAAAGATAAAAAAGTTCGGGCCGGTTTATCAGCGGCAAAATTGATTATTGATCAAAAAAGCCAAGTTTTAATTGCTAATCAGGTTGGTGAGATTTCTTTTCATGCCTTGCATGATAATTTAGTTGATATTTATCAGGTAAAATTGGCCAAAACGGCAAAAGAAGTGATTGGCTTATTTTTGAAAGGAGAAGTTGATCAGTTGCTTGAACCAACAAAGGAAAAAAATTAAATGGTTGATGTCAAAACGGTGGCAATTACTGGTGGTAAGGGCGGCGTTGGCAAGTCAACGGTGGCCATTCTTTTGGCTAATAAGCTTCGAAAAGAGGGCAAAAAAGTAGTTTTGGCCGATTGTGATGTTGAATGCCCCAACGACTATCTTCTCTTGGGCCAAGAATTAAATAAGTCAGCCAAGAAAGTAACGGCCCAATTTCCTAAATTAATAAAAGAGAAATGTCAAAAGTGCGGCCTTTGTGTTGAGAAGTGTCGCTCTAGGGCTATTTTCCAGGCTCCTGGCCAATACCCAATTTTCTTAGAAGAGCTTTGTTCCGGTTGTGGTCTTTGCTGGCATCTTTGTCCCTATCAGGCCATTTCGATTAAGAAAAAAACCATTGGCGAAATTTTTAAAAACAAAATAACAGATAATTTTTATTTAGTAACTGGTCAATCAGTAGGAGTAGTCGAAGAATCGGGACCAATAGTTAGCCAAACTAAAAAGTTGGCCCAAGAACTAGCTGAAAAAATGGAGGCCGATTATTTGTTGATTGATACGGCTGTAGGCTTGCATTGCGGCGTAATTCGGGCCTTAATGGGAGTGGATTTAGCCTTTGCGGTGACTGAGCCTACCCCTTTGGGGGCTCATGACTTAAGGTTAATTTTGAAGTTGTTATCTATTCTTGGGGTAAGGGCTAAAATTATTCTCAATCAGGCCGATTTAGGGGCAAAGGAGCCAATTGTTAAAATTGCCCAAGAGAAAAAAACGCCAATAGAATATCAATTGCCCTACTCTAAGGAGTTAGCCAAAGCTTATTCACAAGGAAAATTAGCAAAGATTAATATTTTTTCATGACTAAAATTGCCGTTGTTTCCGGTAAGGGTGGGGTAGGCAAATCAATGCTTTCCTCTTCTCTTTGTCTTTATTTATCCCAAAATCAAAAAATTGCTGCTGTCGATGGCGACGTTGATGCTCCTAACCTTCATTTGTGGTTAGGCTTGGGTGAGTCTTGGGATGAAGAGAAAGAAATTTCTGTTTTTGAAAAACCGGTTTTTGATTTAGAAAAATGCACCGGCTGTGGAAAGTGTGCTCAAATTTGTGCCTTTGGGGCTTTGGAAATGAAAAAAGGCAAGCCAAGTTTAAACAAATTTATCTGTGAGGGTTGTGGAGCTTGCGAAGAAATTTGTCCAGTGGGGGCGATTAAAATGAAACCGGTGGAAGGGGCCAAAATTAGGATTAAAAAAGATGTTGGCGGTTTTCCCTTAGTTTCGGCCCAACTTTATCCGGGCCAAACCGGTTCAGGCAAAGTAGTTGACGAGATACTCAATAGGGCTGAGCATTTTTCTTACCAAACTATGGTAATTGATGCTCCGGCCGGAACCGGCTGCCCGGTAATTGCCGTTTTAAAAGAAACGGATTTTGTCGTTTTGGTGACCGAGCCCACCCCTTCAGGTTTTGCCGATTTAAAACGAGCCCTGGGAGTGGTTGACCATTTTGGGCTTCCTTTCGGGATTGTTATTAATAAGTGGGATCTTAATCCGGCTTACGCCAAGAAAGTAGCTCATTTTGCCGGGCACAACTTTTTAGGGAAAATTAGTTATAATCAAAAAATATTTTCGGCTCTGGCTAATTTAGAGCCGGTTATGACTACCGATCTGCCGACTAAGCAAGAAATGAAAAAAATTTTTTTAAGACTCCTTGATCGCTTAAAGCAAGACTGCTAATTACCCGGTTATGTTAAAATCTAATCTCAAGAGGAAATTAATTTAGATGATTAAATGGAAATAACAAAGAAAAACTTTTTAGTAACCATTGCCGTTTTTTTTCTGTTAATTTTTGGTTCATTTATTCCAACCGACATCAAGGCCCAAGAAAAAGTTACCCTTCATTTATTTTGGTCTTATGGTTGTCCGCACTGCCAAAAAGAGAAGATTTTTTTAGCCAAGTTAGTTGAGAAATATCCCCAGTTGGAGATTAAAGACTACGAGGTTAGTTCTAGCCGGACCAATGCGGCTCTTCTAAAAAAAGCCGGTGATTCTTTAGGGGCAAATGTTTCCGGGGTTCCTTTTACAGTAATTGGTCAAGAATATTTCATTGGCTATTTAAACGATGAGACTACCGGTAAGAAAATTGAGGCGGGGGTTAATTGTGCTTTAGAAAATGATTGTCAGGATGTGGTTGGTAGTCTCTTTTCTAAAAGTGAAGAAGATGACCAGGACAAGATAAAGGGCGCTGCTGATATAATTGAGGTGCCCATTTTTGGCAAGTTAGATACTAAAAAACTTTCTTTGCCGGTCTTAACTTTTGTGATTGCTCTTTTGGACGGTTTTAATCCTTGCGCTATGTGGGTTTTACTATTTCTGATTAGTCTCCTTTTGGGCATGAAAGATAAAAAAAGGATGTGGATTTTAGGAAGCGTTTTTATTGCTGCCAGTGGTTTTGTTTATTTTCTTTTTTTGTCGGCCTGGTTGAATCTCTTTTTATTTTTAGGTTGGGTAACCTGGATTCGGATCTTGGTTGGTTTGGTGGCTCTTGGCGCCGGCGGTTATTATTTATGGGACTATATCACCAATAAAAGCGGAGCTTGTAAAGTAATGGGAAGTAAAAAAAAGCAAAAAGTTTTTGATAAATTAAAAAAAGTTACTCAAAAGAAACAATTGGGTTTAGCGGTTTTGGGAATGATTATTTTGGCTTTTGCGGTTAATTTAGTGGAGCTGGTTTGTTCGGCCGGTTTGCCGGCTGTTTATACTCAGGTTTTGTCTTTGGCTAATTTGCCTACCTGGCAATATTATCTTTATCTTATTTTTTATATTTTAATTTTTATGCTTGATGATTTAGTAGTATTTTTTGTGGCCATGACTACTCTAAAAATGACCGGCTTAAACAACAAATACAGTCGCTTTTCCCATCTTTTTGGCGGGATTTTAATTCTTATTATCGGCCTCTTGCTTATCTTTAAGCCGGAAATCTTAATGTTTGGTTAGAATGATCAGCTGATTGTGGGAAAAGCCGATAAGGACATAGGGCTGGAGAATTAAGTTAATTTGTCCTTATCTTGGTTATTCTCGCCAAGATCGCAAAATTTGCTCTCGAGCTTGCACTGAGGATCTAGCCCTCTAAAAATAGAGAATAAAACTTTATGGCCGAAGGAATAATTGTAGAGCCACGATAAAAATTTTTGGTAATCTTTTTGTTTTTGGCGGCCAATTTTGTCCAGATTATTGAAGATTAGGTTTGGCATTCTTTTATAGAGATTTCTATTGACATATGAGGCTTTCAGGCGCGGGCTAATTTCTTTTTCGTAGAGCTTGAGGTAGTCTTTGCCCTTAATAATAGCGCAAGCGGCTAAATAGCCGGAATCAATGGCCAAAATCATTCCAAATCCAGCCAGGACATCTTGAAACCCAGCCGCTTCGCCGATATAAAAGGTTTTTCCTTTTTTGACGGGGCCGTTTAAGGCGAAATTACCTCTGGCTCTGAACAATCGCGGTTCTTTTATTTTGATATTGAGTAGTTTTTCCATTTTCTCCTTGAAGACAGATAAATTATTCTTTGCCGGTTTGTTGTGGTAACTGGCTAATGTGCCGCGGCCGTTAATTATTTCAACATAAGAATAATTTTCAGATAAGTTTTTGTCGATAAAAACAATAATTGTATCTGGTGATGGGGAGGCGAAGTTAATTCCGGAAACATAGCCGACAGCTTGCCTGGGGCCGACGGCAACAATATCAACCTCTGTTTCTTCTTTCGGCGTATTGAAAATAACGTTAACTCCTAATCTTTTGGCTTGTTTTAACAAGCCGTTGTCAATTGAATCTTGCGGTTTGCCTCGTTTAACCGAATAAAAAAGAGGTTCAAGGCTTTTTAATTCAATTTCTTTGAGATTGGGGGTTAAAATCTTCATTTCGTAACAGGGTTTGGCAAAAAAATTTATTTCAAGACCAAGCTTTTTTAAGTATTCTAAAATATCGATGTCTTTGGTCCAATTGGCTAAATTTTGCCAGTCGCCCTTGAACCTGCCACCGGCATGATTAGCAACTTCATAAACAGTTGTTTTATGTCCGTTTTTAGCAAGTAAAATAGCGGTGGTTAAACCGGAAATCCCTGCTCCGGCAATTTTGATCTCTTTTTCCATTGCCCTAACTATACCATCAAAAAGTTTTTTTTGATAAAATTTACCTATCTCTTGGGCAAAAACTTAAACATTAGCGTTTTACTGGCGAGATATTAATTTTTGTTATTGGTTTCCTTGCTTATTTTTAAATCAGGGTGGTTGATGTTCGGCCGGTTTTGATTTTATTGGCTAATTATATTAATATAAAGTTATTGATAGTTTTTCTCCAGCCCTAGGAAGGATTTTTTGATGAGTAAAATTCAATTGATTTCTGGTTCTTCCCATCCTCTTTTGGCAAAGACAATCGCCCAAGGTCTTGACCTAAAGTTAACTCCGATAAAGATTAAAAGGTTTATCGACGGCGAGATTTACGTTCGAATTAAAAAAAGGGTTCGCGGTGATGATCTTTATCTTATTCAAAGCCTCTCTCCGCCGGTTAATGATAATCTTATGGAGTTATTGATTATTATCGATGCCGCTCGTCGGGCCTCGGCTGGGCGGATTAATTTAATTTGTCCCTATCTCGGCTATTCTCGCCAAGATCGCAAAGTTCGCTCTCGAGAACCGATTTCGGCTAAATTGATTGCTAATTTGATTTCTAAAGCCGGGGCCAATCGGTTGGTAACGGTTGATCTTCACGTTGACCAAATCCAGGGCTATTATGACATTCCCTTTGATCATTTTGTTGGTTATCCTCAATTTGCCAATTATTTAAAAAGTCATAATTATTCTAATTTGGCAATCGTTTCCCCCGATATTGGCGGGGTGAAACGGGCCAGTAAAATGGCCTCGCTTCTTGGCGCGCCAATTGTGATCCTAGATAAAAGAAGGCCTAATCATAATCAATCCGAGGTGGTTCATGTGGTTGGTGAGGTTAGTGGAAAAACAGCGGTTATTGTTGATGATATTATTGATACCGGCGGCTCAATTGCCGCCGCCGCCAAAATTATAAAAAAAGAAGGCGCCAAAGAAGTAATTGTTTGCGGAACGCATGCCTTGTTATCGGGGGGTGCTTGTCAAAGATTGGCCAAAGCACCGATTTCAAAAGTACTTTTTTTGGACACCATACCTGGTTGTGAGGAGAAGTTGCCTCAAGCAGAAATAATTTCTTTAGCGCCTTTGTTGGCCAGGATTATTAACCGGGTTCATAACGGCCAGTCTTTAGGGGCCCTTTTTACTTGGGAGAAAAAAGAAGTCAAATTATAAAAACAGTTTTAAAAGATTTAAGATGAAAAAGGAGGTGAAGTAAATGAAAAAACCAATTATTTTGATTATTGCCGCTGGTGTTTTGGTAATCGCTGGCCTTTTTTGGGTGGTGACTAGTCAAAAGTCAGAAACAATAACCATTGACGAGACCAAAGAACCCGTGGTTGGCGAATCTCAGGAAGAAACATTTACTGGAGCCTTGAAGGACATTATTGCCCGGGGAGTACCGATGAAGTGCTCTTATGAGATTGATGGTGTCGGATATGAGGGTTTGGTTAAAGGCAAAAATTATCGAGGCAGGGTCTCTCGGGATGGTCAAGTAACAGAAATTATTGCCGCAGATGGTTATGTCTATCTCTGGCAGGAAGGCAAAACCCAAGGTATGAAGATGGCCTTTGATATCGAAGCCGCTGATGAAGAAGATGATGAGAATACGGCCACTTTTACCGGTTCAGACATTGAATATCGTTGTTTACCGGCCGTGGTTGGTGACGATCAGTTTTTTCCTCCCCAAGATGTTATCTTTATTGATCTTGACCAAATGTTAGACCAAGAAGAGTTGTCCGAAGATCAAATTAGACAACTTGGGCAGATGTCAGAAGAAGAACAGGGACAATAAAAAAGCGCCAGCAAATCTGGCGTTTTTTTTAGTGAAAGCGATAACCAAAAAGGGGTTATTTTTTATAGGCTCTCTTTTTAGAAGTCCTTTTTTTGGTTGCTTTCTTGGCCGGTTTTTTCTTGGCAGGCATTATTTCTCACCACCCTTTATAGTTCAAATTAGAAAATTGAGAATAGTGATGTTTTATTTGATCGACCGAAGAAACATCTTTTAGAAAAGAAGTAGTAAGAGAGCAAAAAACAACCAGTTTTTTGAGGGCAGTGACCATTTTCTTTCTTAAAATATTCATCTCATAAACGCCTGTCAATGTCAATGGCCTTGTTTTAGGAGTGTCTGTTTTAGTAAAATAAGGAAGGTAGGAGGGGGTGATAAAAATGAATAAGAATACAATTGTCGCCGTAGTTGTTTTGATTTTATTGGTGGTGGTTGGTTTTTTGGCCTTCAATCAAAGTTCGGTTGAGGCACCAGAAGTTAATCTTGAGGACGACCAGCCTCTTGAAGAACCAATTCAAAAAGAAGAAGCCGAAGAAACAGCGTCCGGTCCAGAGGTGGTGGTGGAAGAGTTTTTGGCCAATTTTATTAAATCCGCTCCCCCAGAGCCAGATCAAGCCGCTCGTGAAGTCGCGATGGCCCTTATTTCTCCGGAAGCGGTGGAAAAGACACTTGATGGCGAAGGTGAATTCTCTTTACCCTTGTTTGTTGGGGTTCAAGATATTCCTGATGTTGGCCATGAGCTGGTTAGCGTTGAATATCAGAATGACCCAGTTACCGGACAGGCTGACAGTTTGGCCGAAGCGACTGTTAATCTGAAATATTCAGGAGGAGATTCTCTTCGAGTTTTCCCGTTGGCCTTGATTGATGGTCAATGGTTGATTATCGGACCAGCCCGAATGGCCGAGTAAAATTAGAGGAAAAAATTGTTGGTGGTTCTTAGATGAAGTGGTCGGTAGTTGATTTACTAGTTCGTTTGGTTAATATTCCCTCCTTGAGTGAGGGGGAGTTGGTTTTATGCCAATTTGTTTATCAGCTTTTGGGTAAATTTTCTTTTGACCAACTTGAAAAGCAGATTGTTGACAGGCAGGGTTTTAATATTATTGCTCAATGCGGTCAGCCGTCAATTGTTCTTCAGGCTCATCTGGATACCGTGCCTCCTTTTATTAAGGCCAGTAAAAGAGAAGGAAAGATTTTTGGTCGAGGGGCCTGCGATACTAAGTCGAGCTTGGCGGCGATGATTATGGCTGTCCAGAAGGCCCAAGAGCAGAAGCTAACTAATTTTGCTTTAATTTTTACCGTTGGCGAAGAAACCAACTTTCGTGGAGCAAAAAATTGGTTGAAGATTATTCACAAAATTTGCCTTTTATGGTTGTTGGAGAACCAACTAATTTAGAGCCAGTTAATGGTCATTTTGGTATTGGTACGATAACAATTAAGGCTAAAGGAAAGGCGGCCCGCACCTCTATTCCAAGGCAAGGAGTCAATGCCATCGAGAAACTATTGGTTGGCTTGAGGAAAATAACTGATTTTTCTCCCACCGGAGGGTCGTTATTAAGTTTAACCGAAATTTCCGGTGGAAGAGCAGAAAATGTGGTTCCTGATCGGGCCCAGGCCTTATATAATTTTAGAATTTCTCCTCAAGATAAACAAACCGACTATCCGGTAAAATTTAGAAAAATTTTAGCTGGCTTAGATTTGTCAGTTGAACCAGGACTAATCTTGTCGCCGGTAAAATCAATAATTCCTAGAAGACTAGCCTTTTTAGGATCAGGGAAAACAGTCCCCTATGCTACTGAGCTGTCGTTTTTTAAAAAGGGATTGGTTTTGGGACCGGGAAGCATAAAGTGGGCCCACTCCCAAAAAGAGTTTGTCAAAATAAGAGAACTAGAGCGGGCGGTCAATCTTTATTTCAAGATAGGTGAAAACCACGGCTTATAGCCGTGGATGAAACCGATACTAATAGCTCACTCGCCCATAGGCGAGTGAACAGGGCGAAACGCGAGGACCACGGGCTTTGCCCGTGGGAATCTATTTGGCAATAATAAAAGCGGGGAATTAATTCTTTGAGAGGAATAAGAAAAATCGGGACAGTTGCTTTAGTTTTTTAGAAAACTACTTGGTCTAGGAGTTCATCCATTTGGGCCGTAGCCATGCCAATCACCTTATCGCCACCGCCGTAGTAGATAAAAAGAGTATTTTTCACCAAGATCGCTCCGCAAGGAAAAACCACGTTAGGGACATCACCAACTTGTTCATATTTTTCGGTGGGTTTGATAATTGGATATTTACCTCGATAAAGCACCTTGCCCGGGTTATTGTGATCCAAAATCATCATCCCAACCCGATATTGGTGGTCAATATCGGAAACGCCATGGTACAGGAGCAACCAGCCGGAATTGATTTTGATCGGTGGGCCGGCAATACCGATTTTTTCTCCATCCCAGCCATTAGGTCGAGGATAAATCGCCTGTTCTTTTTTAAGCCAATTTTCTTCTTTTTTCAGTTCTTCTAGGCTATTAACGTAGTCAATGGCAATATCTCTCCCCCCGGTTCGGTGCAGGATAACATATTGACCATTGATTTTCTCCGGCAGGAGACAGCTGTTTTTATTGTGAATACCAAATTCAGAGATGGCGACCGGATCAGACCACTCCCAGCGATGATTAACAAAATCATTAATAGTAATAGACGACATCGCCACTCGGGGGTGATCAATGCCGTTATAGGCGGTATAAAACATATAAAACTGGTCCCCCATTTTGGTAATCCGAGGGTCTTCGCAACCGGAAAGCCGTCCTGGTTCTTTTTTCTGTTCAAAGTCGCGTCTTGGGGTATAAATTGGTTCATCAAAGCGCTTGAAAGAAAAACCATCGTCGCTTTCGGCCAAGCCCAAAGTGGAGGTATGATCCGGCGATTGGGCCCGATAAACCAGATAAAATTTATCCTGTTCGTAAACTGCGGCCGGGTTAAAAACGGAATTAGCCTCCCAAAAATTTTCTTCCCGAGGAGTAAGAATAGGATTATGATGATATTTAGTGGCCAAAAAAGTTTCCTTAACGGGATTTTTAAACATATTTTGGAACAAATCTTTGGTATTAATTTCGGCCAAGGCGCAATGGTTATCGGCGGCACCATAATAAAGGCGTAAGCGTTTACCCTCAAGAGCGGCTCCGGAAGGAAAAACCACATTGTCGACGGCACCTTTTTTTTCGTATTTTGTTTTTGGGGCCATTATTGGTCCATCGGTTCGGGCAATGATTGTTTGGGGGTTGCTTTTATCTAGTAGGGCTGCTTCTATACCGAACAATCTTTTTTCGGGAGTGTAGTAGTTTTGAATATGGGCATAAATTAGCAACCAGCCCTGTTTAGTTTTAATTGGTACCGCACCGACTTCGATTTGATCGGAGTTTAAGCGGCGTAAGTTAATGGAGTGTCGATAATGATCCAGGCATTTATACCACTTATTCCAAAAACCCGGCGACCAAATGTCGGACAACTGATTAAAATAGGCCAAGCCAATTCGAGCCGGTGGCTGGTCAGTATTGGCGGTTAAGACGGCCGCGTATTGACCGTTAATCTTTTCGGGAAAAAGCGTCATCGCCTTAGCGTTAAAATGGGTGACCAGGTGTTTGGCCTGAATGGTTTTTAAATCTTTACTAATGGCCAGACCAACTCTGATCCCCTCTGGTTTTGGCGGATAGCAAGACAGGGCGGTGTAAAAAATATAATATTTGTTTTCTATTTTGGTAACTCTGGGGTCTTCACAACCGTATTTTTCCCATTCTTTTTCCGGTTCAATTAAAACTCCCCTCTTGGTAAAGTCGACGCCATTTTTACTAACAGCATGAGCAATGGTAGAAACGGTCATTTTTTGGCCCAGATGCTCTTTTTCGGCCGACACCGCCCGATACAGAAGATGATATTGGCCGTCTTTGACAATGGTGGGATTGAAAGCCCCCTCGGTTTCCCAAAGATTTTTTGGATCAGGAGAAAGGATTGGGTTCTTGGCGTGGCGAACCACTTTCAGATTATTGATCATTTTTTAGTTTTTTGGTTTAATAACAGCATTTTCTAGTTTAGCATCACCGGTAGTTTTTAGCTGATGCAAAAAGTTGTCTAAGTTAGTCGTGGCAACGCAAACGTAAGAGTCGGCGCCGCCATAATAAACAAATAAATTATTGCCAATGATAACCGCGCCACAAGGGTAAACTACTCCGGCCTTAAAACCGTCATTGTCATACCACTGATCGGGTTCAATAATTGGCTGTCGGGAGCGATAAAGAACCCTGGTTGGGTTATTTAAATCTAAAAGCATCGCTCCCACCTTATAGTGATGACCTTCCTTGTCATCAACGGCCTGGTAAATTAACAACCAACCATCTTTAGTTTTTAGGGGCGGAGCGCCAGCGCCGATTTTCCGGCTGTCCCACCACATTGGCGAACGAGGCTTAATGTGATATTGACCTTTTAAATATTTACCGTTAGTAAAGTCGAGAGAATCAACAAAGTCAATTAGAATGTCAGGAAAAATTCGGTGGAAAATAACATATTGGCCGTTAATTTTTTCCGGTAAGATGCAGGCGCTTTTATCAACCACCCCGGGCGGCGAAATAAGAACTGGTTTTTTCCAAAGCCAGTTGCGGTTTAGAAAATCTTTTAGGGCGATTGAGGTAAGAGCAATTCGGGGTTCGGTGACACCATCAAAAGCAACGTAAGTCATATAAATTCGATCCTCAACTCGAGTGACTCGCGGGTCTTCGCAGCCGCCACAACCACCAGAACTATAGGCAGTGCTTAATTGGCCTGGTTTTTTGGTACTCTCAAACGGCTGGGTAGGAACGAAGATTGGCTTATCTAGGCGCTCGTCAATTATAGTACCATCACTGCTCGTGGCGTAGCCAATGGAGGAAACATAGTCAAAACCTTGGGCTCGGTAGAAGATATGGACCTTTCCGGCTTCAAAAATTGCGGCGGGGTTAAAGGTGTTAAAAGCCTCCCAGGAGTTTTTGGCTTCTGGTTTAATTAGGGGGTTATGATTAGGTTTGGCCAATTGGTAACTTTTTCTGATTTGTATTTGTTGGCTAATTCGATAATCGGGATAAACTATGGCCCAAACTGCCCCCCCAATTAGCCAATAGGCCAAATATCGCCCCCGAAAATTTACCAGATCGATAAAGAGGGGTTGGTTGTCTCTATTTTCCTTGCCCGGTGTTTTAATTTGCCAAACCGGTTCACTGTTGCGCCAAAGAAGCTGGGGATCTTTTTCTTGAGAAAAGGCTATTACCCCAATTTCAACTTGATCGTTTTGAGGATTTTGATAGTGGAAAAAAACTAAGACTCCCTCATTGGTGGCAAAAGCATTTTCGATTTTTAAAGATTCTGGGTCAACATATTCACTACCCGGGGCGAGCAGATGGTGGTAGCGCTGGTTTAAAAATACCGCCTTTTTTTCTTTTATTTTGGGATAGGTTTTGACAAATAGGATTTTGGGCCGGTCCTTTTTAAAGTTAAAACCATCACTGCTCTTTAAAATTTGCCAGGCTCGGACCGGTCTTTTACTTTGAATGATTGAATAAGCGGCGCCTTTATAATGGCAAAAAAAGAAGGTTTTGTTTTGGGAGCATTGAGCTTTTGTAAAGCCTAGAACTTTAAACATCGATTATTGGCAGATTATTGGGTTATTTTTCTAGTAACTACCAGTATAAATAATAGCCCGTTAAATGGCAAGTTTTTTTGTTTTTTTAGATTTGGCAAAAATTACTATCTTTTCTAGTAATAACTCTTTTGTTATAATCATTTTATGAGCGAAAATGAAAACTTGCCTCTCAAAGGGAAAAGACCTCCTCTTCCCAAAACCGGTTCGCCAGAAGATTGGGAAGCATATTTGACTGGAGTGAATATGCCTAGTGAATTACCAAGAGACCCTCGAGAGGTTGACATGAGCACCATGGCCGGATTTGGCAAAAAGAACCGTCCTTCCGACTATGACCCCGACAACGATCTTTATATCGGGGAGACAGAAGAGTTAATTGATGAAGATGTGACCCAGTGTGATGGTCGAATTGGCGTTAACGGGGCCCGAAGGAGTCCCAGGAAATTCGAACAATTTTTAAAACAAGAAGAAAGACGAGGGAAAAAACGGGTTTAAGTTTTTTTAAAAATGGCTAAACCAACTAAATTTGCTCCCCATATTTGTGCCGCCTGTACAATTTTAGCCTTACTGGGTATTGTTTTGGGCTTATGGCAATCTTTGGCCCTAATAATGGCAATTTTTCTTTTACCAACCGCCATTTACGAAGCTTACCGGACTGAAGGTAAATCGACAAAGATGGCCTCAATATTACTGGTGGTGGTTCTAGTGGCGGAATTTTTTTTAGTTTTATTTGGAGTTGATTTTAACTTAGCCGATTTTCTTGAGGTCGATCAGCAGTATATTGCTGGTTTTTTGGTACCCTTAGGCGATGTTAGAGTGGTAGGGCCAACAATAATGGCGGCACTGTCGGTGATTTTGTTTGTCCGCACTCGAGGGATTTATACTCGTTGGTTGGCGGTAGTAATTTTGGCAACCTCTCTGGCTATTGTTTATGCCCTTGACCCGGTCATCTTCCAGGACCTGTTAAAGTTAGCTCTTGGTGAAGGGTTAAAGAGAGTTCGTTAATGACCCCTTTTGTCTATTATTGTTTTTAATTTAAAAAGAGGGAGGTGAAAAATGATGAAATTTTATCAAGATAATATTGAGGAAGCCACTCTAGAAAATGAAGATTTTCGTCGAGTTCTATTTACTGGTGATCATGCTCAGCTGGTGGTGATGGCCATTGGCCCGGGTGAAGAAATCGGCCAAGAAGTTCACGATAATGTTGACCAGTTCTTCCGTTTTGAGGCCGGTGAAGGCAAGGTGATTATCGATGAAGAAGAAGTGGTGGTTGGTGATGGCGATGCCGTTATCGTTCCGGCCGGGGCAGAACACAATATTATCAATATTTCTCTTTCCGAAAAATTAAAGCTTTACACTATTTATTCTCCGGCCAATCATCCTGACGGCACGGTTCACAAAACCAAGGCCGAGGCTGATAGATACGAGGAGGAACACCACCACTAAGCTGGTATTTTTGTTTTGTAGCTATTTAGTCTGGTAAGAAGGTTCTTTTTGTGGTATTCTGATGTTGAATTTATTTAACAAGGGAGGTGAAAGTCCAAAAATGACAAAAATAACTAAGCAAGTTAGTGATAACAAGGTAATGGCCCTTTTGAGCTATATTGGCATTTTAGTTTTAATTCCTCTTTTGACAGCCAAAGAAGATGAATTCGTCCGTTTTCATGTCAAGCAGGGCCTAGTTCTTTTAGTTGCCGTTATCGCTGTTAGCATGATTGGCATTATTCCTCTCTTGGGTTGGCTAATTGCTTTTGTTGGTGGTTTGACCTGCCTTGTTTTGGCCGTAATGGGGATCATCAACGTTTTAAACGGAGAAGAAAAGCCACTACCCTTAATTGGTCAATTCGCCGACAAGTTTAATATTTAAAAGACAAAAATAAGCTTTTAAATATTATTAGACTAAAAAAAGCCGCGATCCTTTTTTAGGGTTCGTGGCTTTTTTAATGTTAATTACCCAGCGCCACCTCCGCCACCTCCGCCACCTCCGCCACCGCCACCGGAAAAACCCCCCGACGATCCAACTTCCGAGGCGCCAAAACTAGAAGTGGTGCTGGTGCTGAAGCTGTTTAGAGCCGAACCCAGAGAAACAAAACTATGGCCAAAATGGGATAGACCGCTCCCGGTAGCCACCCCCCAATAAGTGCCGGCCAAATGCCGATCTTCCTTGGGGAGACTAATTGGCAGTTGGCTCAAGGTTTTAGTTGATACTCCTAAGGCGGTGCCATAAATTAAGTATTTTTCCCAAATTACTAAAGAGTCGATGGGGTCGTGTTTGGTTTTACTATATTCCTCCAGGTGTTTTTTGAAAGCTAACCAGGAAGCCGCTTCTTGAAGTCCTTGGTCAGTTAATCTTTCTCCATGTTTTTTTAGCATTACCATGGCAAAAAGCATAACAATTACCAGAAGAAGGCCAAAAATTCTTACCGTCGCTAATTGATTGGTAGAAGCAGTACCGCCTATAAGTAGAGCCTGAAAAAAAAGCAGGCTAATCATGGCCACTATTGGTTTGTCATTTTGGTTGATCTTGTGGGCTTTCTGATCAAAGAAACCCTGGTTAATATTTTGAGCAAAAGCGGCTTCTTTTAGTTTTTCAAAAAACTGGTAACTGGTACCAGAATTTCTTTTTGACCAGTTAGCAATTTCGGTTAATTTTAAAGCCTTATCAATTAGTCGATTACCATCTTTTATGGTGGTAAAACTGATTTGGTCTAAGAAGACGAGAACCTGTTTTTGGATAGGGTCAAGGCTTGGCTCATTCTCGGCCTCCTTAACTAGAAAATAAACATAGTCTTTTTTCAAAAAACCGTATTTTTGACTGCTTCTTTCTAGTCTTAGAAAGCGCTTGTGAATTAAGGAAAGAACGGTGGCGGTAAATGATTTGGGGGTTAAGACCTTATTCTTAGCCAGTAGTGATTCAATTTGGGCCGGAGCAATATTACTGGGTGCTTCCCAAAGCCGGCCCGACAAATTGATTTCCGGTGGCTTTTGGTCTTTTTGGTAGCGCCAAAAAATAATTACCCTTTTAATAAAGACAACCAGGCCGACAATGGGGATTAACCTGGTCAAGGCGGCGACTAGAAAATTAACCACCGATGAAGTTTTTTCTTTTCTGGCGGTTTGGTTGATAAACTCTTCTTCTTCCAGTCTGATTTCTGCTTTGGTTTTATTGCCGCCAGCTCCCTGGTTAAAGATTTCTTTGGGAGCCAAAATTCGGGCTTCGACAAAGGTGTTGGGAGTAACGCTATCGGCCTGATAGGTAACCAGATTGTTTTTAGGAATCGCCACTACCCCGTCTAGCGGACCATGACCCCAAGCGGTCAAAGCCTGATTTCTTAGGTCGTTGGGAAAAAGGATTTGAGCCTTGATGTTGGTCTGGGGAATTTCCCAAGCATCGCCAATTAACTGCCAGTAAAGCTCAGCGGTGTCTTGATGAAGAGTAATGGCGTTTTCGATTTGGTAATAAAGAGTAAATTCTTTGTTTTGATTGCCGGCCCGATAAAACCACTTGACAAAATAGCGATCTTTTTTTTCTTCGACATAGAAAGTGCCCGGTGGGCGGTTAGAGTCGGCTTGGTTTTTTTGATTTTCTTCCAATTGACGGTAACAATCCATTGGTTCGCAAATCCGAAAATTAGTCAGAAGATAAGGTTCTTTTCTTCCCGAACTGGTTTTATTAATTTCTTGGAAAGCAAAAGTAAAATCAGCGCCAAAACTAAACAGTCTTCTTTCTTCAACGGTCATTGAGCCGTCAGAGTTAATTGTTGCTTGAATATCAACTTGGGTGATGGAGTAGGATTTAGCCCTAACCGGTGTCGGGTAAAGAAAAGCCAATAGAGTTAATAACAGGGCTAAGAGAAAAGCGGTGTTTTTTTTATTTGGCATGTTCTACTTTTTAAGTATATCAGGTAAGAGGTAAAACCTTCGTTTTTAAAAAAGGCGCTTTTTGGTCAGGTCTATTTACTTTTAAGTTTAATCTGTTATAATAAGAGCTAGTTTAGTTTACCCTAAACTGTTTTTAGTCTATATCTATTTCATTATTCATTCCCGTGCCCAAACTTCGTAAAATATCGGTTTATTTTTTTTACTTCTTCTAATATTAATATATTCCGACTCTAGGAGGTGATTAATAATGGTTAAAAAATTATATGTTGGCAATCTCAGTTATACTGCTGATCGTGATCAGTTGAAAGATTTTTTCGCTGAGGCTGGTGAAGTCGTCGATAGCGTGGTAATCACCGATCGAGCCACTGGTCGTTCAAAAGGTTTTGGTTTTGTCGAATTTGCCGAAGAAGAACAAGCCCAAAAAGCGGTTTCAATGTTCAACGGTAAAGATTTCGATGGGAGAACAATTAAAGTTGATTTTGCCAAACCTCAAGAATCAAGATAATCTGCTGTTAAGGGCAGAAACTATCTGTTAAATTAGCGCCCAAAAATTGTTTTGGGCGCTTTTTAATGGTTAGGAAAAGATATTTTAGTGTAAAGAAATTATTGCTTTATAAATAAAAATTAGGTTTTTTTAGTAAAAATGGTTTTTTGAAAATGTTTTGGGAAATTATTTTAGCCTCAAGTCTAGTAAGCCTAATTGCCTTTTTGGGGATCGTTTTTATTAGTCTTAGGAAACAATTTTTAGAAAAAATTGTGTTTTTTTTGGTCGCCTTAGCTGCTGGAGCCCTAATGGGCCAAGTTTTTTTCCACCTCTTACCTGAGGCAGTGACTAAACTTCCGGCTTCGAAGACTTTTTCATTGACAATTTTTTCTTTTATTGCCTTTTTCTTAATTGAAAAACTTTTCTTTTGGCGTCATTGCCATGACCTTAATTGATCCAAGTACCCCATTGGCTATTTAAACCTTATCGGTGACGGCTTGCATAATTTTTTAGATGGAGTAATTATTGCTGGGGCTTTTTTGGGGGTCTTTTCTTGGTTGGACGACAACACTGGCAATTGCATTACATGAAATTCCTCAAGAAATTGGCGATTTTGCCGTTTTGGTTTTTTCTGGTTTTAATCTCAAAAAAGCCTTATTGGCGAATTTTGCTACGGCTCTTTTAGCCCTTTTAGGAGCCATTTTTGGCTATTTTCTGATTAATAAAATCGCTGTCTTGGAACAGATAATTTTGCCTTTTGCGGCTGGAGGCTGTCTTTATTTCAAGATAGGTGAAAACCACGGCTGTAAGCCTGTGGATGAAACCGATATCAATAGTTCACCCGCCTGTGGCGGGTGAACAGGGCGAAACGGAAAGGACCACAGGCTTTGCCTGTGGGAGTCTATATTGCTACCGTTGATTTATTACCAGAAATCAGAAATCACCAAGACTATTCTTGGCAGCCTCTTTTGTTTTTCCTTCTGGGTTTAGGCATGATGTTTTTAGTTTAATTTATTTTCTTAATCATTAAACATAGGATTGCCCTTGCAATAGTTGGTTTTTTTACCTATATTAAAGGGTAAGGAGGTGAAGGAGTTATTTTAATTTTTTTATTAAAAATATGATGGCTAATGAGCTTTTTTATTATTCTGGGGCGGCTTTTTTTATTTTACTAACCCTGCTGATTCTTGTTATTGGTATCAAATTAATAGTAATTTTGGTGACTCTCCAAAGAGCGGCCAGATCTTGGCGTCGATTTATCGATGAGGCTGGTACCGGTATAAAAGTTAAGCTATTAGAATTGCTTTTAAGACTTTTTTAGGAGGTGAAAATATGACTAGTAATAATCGTGATGGTGGTGGTTTTTTGGCAGCGACGCTAATAGGAGCTCTGGCTGGAGCGGCAGCGGTAATTTTTTTAAACGAAGATACTCGAAAAAGGGCCCGAGAAAAAATTAATCAAGTTGTTAGCAGTGGTGAAGATGAAGTTGCCCGCCTAAAGAGGGAAGTTCTTAAGTTAAAGGCTGATTTAAAGAAAAAAACCGCCCAGGAATTAAAAAAGGCCAGTCAAAAACTTTCTTCTTAAAAAACCACCCGCTTTAACATTTCCGCTCTTTTAAGAAAGGGTGGTTTTAAATTGCCGATGATTATCTTTTAGTGGCAACCCTGCCCTTTTGGGTTTTTAACTTAATTTTTAGTAAAAAGTAATGTTAACTGCTAAAATGTTAAGCTTGATTCGTGGTATACTATTATATATTGGTAAAAGGGGTGGCTGTTATGACGGACGACGATTTGGGAACTTTAAAGATTGGTGATAAAATTATTGATTTTGGCCGAGTTTATCGAGTTTTTAAGATTAGTAAAAGTAAGTCTTCTCAAGGAAAAACAAGACTAATTTATTTTCGCCCCTTCTATCGGAAGAATAATAATCAAGATTTAGTTTGTACTATTCCGGAAGACAACTTGTCAGAAACCAATATTCGTCGACCGCTGTCTAAAAAGGCAATTAGGGAGGGTTTGGCTAAATTTTCTCTCTTCTCTGTCCCTTCCGGTTTAATTAATTTTGATCAGACTAAAAGGATTACTTCAATGAATGATTTTTTTGCTATGGTTGATCTGGCTAAAGACCTCTATTATTCTCGGAAAGGAGAAAACAAGGAGTTTACTGTTAGCCAAAAAAGGGTTTTTAATTCTTTGATTGGTCGAGTTTCTGAAGAGGCGGCTTTTGTGTTAGCCCAAAAACCCGATCAAGTTAAAAAAAAGATCGATCTTCTTCTTAGGCGGGGCCTAAAAAACAAGCCCGACAAAAAAGGCGTTTTGAAAAATAATTGACTGTTTTTCAGGATGAATAAATTCCAACGATTAGCCTTATTTTTGAGCCGCTCCGGTCAGCCCGATTATCGCTTAACCCAAATCGCCAGAAGCATCTTTGTCCAGAAAGAAGTTGATTTTACCAAGATGTTTTTTTTGCCCCAACAGCTAAGAGAGAAACTGGAAGAAGAGTTTGGTTCTTGGCTGTCGATTGGGGTAATTAAAAAAGATTATTCTTCCCAGGCGAAAAAAATTCTCTTTTCCCTATCTGATAATAACCGGATTGAAGCCGTTAGAATGACCTATCGTGATTGGCAGTCGGTTTGTCTTTCTTCTCAAGTTGGTTGTCCCTTGGCTTGCGCTTTTTGCGCCACTGGGAAAATGGGGCTGGTGCGTGACCTAACCACCGATGAAATCCTTGATCAATTGCTTTTTTTTCATCTTGAAGAGGAGGGGGCAGACACGGTTTCTTTTATGGGTATGGGAGAACCCCTGTTAAACGACAATTTATTTTCGGCCCTAGAAGTGATCACTGATGATCGATTTTTTAATATCAGTCAAAGAAAAATTAATGTTTCTACGGTGGGAATTTTACCTAATCTTAAGCGGCTAATTGATAATTTCCCCTCAATTAATATCGCCCTGTCTCTTAATTCCCCCTTTCCTAAACAAAGACAGTTATTAATGCCCAGCGAAGAGAAGTTTCCTCTGGCCAAAATTTTTCCCATTTTAAACTACCATATTCGCACTAATCGCCGAAAGGTTTTTTTGTCTTATATTTTGCTTTCCGGTGTTAATGACACTGCCCAACACTTATCGGCCCTTATTGCTCTGATACGATCCCAGGGGGGTGAGGCTTATTTGTATCATGTTAATTTAATTAGCTTTCATCCTGTTGCCGGTTTGGCTTTTAAGTCCTCAAGTCCAAGACAGACAGATTTTTTCAAAAGCCAACTAGCCAGGTCGGGAATAGGGGTGACCAAGCGCCGTTCTTTAGGTTTGTCTTTTCGGGGCGCTTGCGGTCAGTTAACAGCCTAGGCTACTTTCCCCCTTTTGGGCTATTTTTTAGTGTGTTACAATCGAGATTGAATGTTAAAAGAAAACGGCACCTTAGTTGCCCTTTTTATTTTGATTTTTGTTCTTTTAGGTCTTTTTTGGTGGTTTGATCGTCAGGGTCAGAGTTTGATTCCGGCGCTACTAACATCAACACCATCACCGGTCCCAGAAAATGGAATTGACGAAACAGCCATAAAAAACGCCCTATTAAAAAATTATAATCAACCCCAAGATCGGATTAATTTGCTGGTTTTGGAAGCTCAGGATCGGTTTGCTCAAGGGATAGTCAGTTTTTTTCCTGATGATCGGGTTTGGTTGTGGTTGGCCCATCAAGAGGAGCTTTCAGGGGACTGGCTTTTAATTCATGATGGCCAAGGTTTGCCAAGTTGTCAAAAGTTGGCCAAAATTAGCTTTCCGGCCTCTTTGGCCAGCCAGTGTTGGGATCAAGACGCGGGACTAATCGTTAACCGTTAAGTTCTCGTTTTGACCTTCTCCTTATATTCTTTGATTTGTTTTATGGCCTGATCTCTAATTGCGGTCAAGGTTTTTAGCAGGTTTTGATCTTGACTTTTAGCAAAGATATTTTTTTTGGGAAGAGCAATTTTTAAGCTGGCGCCAAAACCCCAGCGCGGCCCCTTGGTTATTTTTAGCCAGGCTACTTTTAAACCCTGGTCGAAGTTTTTAAGATGTTTATCAATTTTTTGACCGACATGTTTTTCGGCCAAATCTTTGATTTTTTGGCTAATCGGCAAATTGTCACCACTAATGATTAGTTTCATATTAATATCTTTTTAAGGCGGCCACTTCAGGAAGAGAGTTTTGGCTGTTGTGATCTAAAATAATGATGTCGCCGCCAGCCGCCAAGACCTGGCGAACAAGCCAGGGAGCAATGTTGTTGACTAGCCGAGAGCTTTTAACAGGGTAATTATAAATTCGATTATCAGGGGTAACATAGCCCTTCTTATTGATAACGGGCTTGATGAAAAGTTTTTGAATTCGGCCTTCGTTGGCGGCGGTTAAAATTTCTTGCCAAGCCCCCAAATAGCGGTCAAACCTTTCTTGAGCTTCTTTTAGTTGTTTTTTGATTGTTTTCTTTTTGTATTGGTCTGTTTTTTTAACCACCAGCTCTTCTAACTGTTTCTGGTCGGTAATATTTTTATCAATTAAAATCGTTTCGGTTTTGGGAAAAAAGGCGGCCATTTCTTTAGGAAAATTGGTGTTTAGTTTAACGAATTTTGTTGACTAGTTGATGACTAAATAGTCAAAAGATTCGGCCAGATCAGCTCGGTCTTTAACAAAGGCTTGCAGTTTTTTTAAAAATAATTTATTTTCTTCTTTTTCTTTTTTAGCGACACTATCTTCACCGGTACCGTGAAAGATTCCTTGGAAATTGATCGGTGAAAATTGTTCTAGGTATTGTTTTTTTTCATCGCTAACAAAAGGATTTTGCTGGTTGTCAACCGGGAAAAGACGACGATCATCATAAACGTAAATATTGGCTTCTTTTTGATTAATTTGAAAAACTAAGCCGTCGATTCCCTTATCAGCCAGCCAAACCAACTGGTCCAGATCGAAGTTGGTACCTAAAAAAATTTCCTTTTGAGGGACTCTCTCTAGAGGGATAAAAACAAAATTCTCCTGGGTGATTAGTGAAATTTCCCTATCGTTTTCGGCCTTGGGGCTAAATCTAACAAAAAAAGATAATCCTTGGGGTAAAGATTCTAAGCGGTCGATTGTTTGGCTGATTTGATTGGCAATAGTCTTTCCGCTTTGAGTTAGATTTTCTTTTTTATTTTTCTTTAGCGTGGTTAAAATAAAAGACCTAAGTTCTTTTTTAAGTCGCTCTTTAGGTTGGTTTTGATTGGGGAAATAGACGGTTAAAAAGCGGTGGTCGGGGCTTGCTTTAACGCCTTGCTCTTTTTCGGCCAGAATATTTAAATACTGGTCGTAGGCAACCATATAAGTTCATTATAGCAGGAGAAAAAGCTTCTCTCAAGAGCAGGTGATCATCTGATTATTGTTTGTCCTTGGCGTAAAATTTTGGGCTTTTTTCCCGTGACATCAACTAAAGTCGAGGGAGGATTAGGAGGAAGCATTCCTTGGTCGATAATCAAGTCAATTAAGCTTTGATTGACTTGATTTAAAACCTCATCAACGGAGTAAGGGCTAGGCAAACCGGAAACGTTGGCGGAAGTAGAAGTCAGGGGTTTGTTTAGTTTTTTAATTAATGCCAAAACAAGCCGATGATCAGGAACCCTAATACCCAAAGTTCCTAAAGAAGATTCAATTCTAGGGTCAACCAACCCTTGGCCGGGGACCACGATTGATACCGGTCCGGGTAAATACTGATGAAAAATTTTTTGGGCCAGGTGGTTAAGATGGCCATATTTTTGAGCCATGGCCTGATCGGCAACGGCCACTAAAACCGCCTTGTGGTCGCGTTCCTGTTTGTATTGCCAGAGCTTATCGACGGCTTTTTTGCTGGTGGCATCAACTCCGACGCCATAACAAGTTTCAGTTGGATAGACAATTAACCCTCCCCTCTTGAGGATATCGACCGCCTGGAGGATAATTTCTTCTTGGCTTTTTTTGATCAACCCTAACAATTTCCATAAAATTATTTTACCCCAAAGATAGACGATTAGCAGCCGAGGGTTAAGTTTATGGTGGGTTTAGGAGCGGTGAAAATCGCCAGAATGTTTTGGTCTGGTGCTTCGGCCATTACTACCGCCTGGGAGCATACCCCAACCATCGGCGGTTTTTTTAATTTCTGCCAGACTTTTTTTGGCACCAGCGGCGCGAGCTTTAATGAGTCGATCGACCGACCATCGGAAACATCGCAACACTGTGCCGCCGGTCCGACCGTCCAGATATGGCCTGGCCTGAAGGAATTGACCAAGGGCCGCCTCTGGTAAGAAATCATCCTGACCTTCCTGATTGTCTCCTTTCTGAACAAAGTTATTGTTAACTTTTTCTTTGATTTCTCTTACGGAGTGATAGTTAAATCTTACTGTTCCTTCTTCAGTTAGTGTTCTTAGTTGGTCGTCAATTTGTTGTAAAGATTGTCCCCAAACCTCTAGCAAGGTGGGCAAATTACCGGTTGATTCTAGGCGGTTTTTAACGGGGCTGTTTTTACCACAATCAGGATGAAGAGAAGATTCTTGGATAATTTCAGTCACCAATGGAGAAACAGTTATTCGATCAGTTTCTGGTCGATTAGCAGGAAGGAAGATTTCCTGACGGCTGGTCATGGGAACATTATATTACTATGGGGCCTTTTTGACAAGGGTTTTTAGTTTTTGAAAGAAGCTATTGTAAACCTATTTCCTGATAGACTCGATTAAGAGTTTTTTGGGAAATTTTTTGAGCTTTTCGCTCTCCTTTTGCCAAAATTTTAGCCAATTTTTCCCGATCTTGATAAATAGCCTGGTATCGCTCCTGAATTGGAGTTAAAAATTTGACCACCTCTTGAGCCAGCTCAGATTTGAATTGGCTATAATTTTTATTCTGATAGCGTTTTTCTATTTGGTTAACCCTGAGGTCGGTAACCACAGAATAGACAGTGAGCAAATTGCTAATGCCTGGTTTATCGGCTCGAGCGATTATTTCTT
>Ga0265594_1000838_pt1 | contig 24802 bp, 22 predicted proteins | sample saktaG_11_FD_190147 | JGI IMG/M metagenome (GOLD analysis project Ga0265594, IMG submission 190147) | Saline water microbial communities from Sakinaw Lake, British Columbia, Canada - sak_2011_5_24_80m | ecosystem: Environmental > Aquatic > Non-marine Saline and Alkaline > Saline ... | reverse complement strand
AATTAAAATTTAAAATATGATGAAAAAAACAATCTTTTTAATCTTTTTTTTAGGACTTTTAATTTTTCCAGCTATTTCAATGGCTGATGGGACTTATAGCGCAAAGATTTTAAATCAGGAATATACCATCACCTACGATGGACTAGTCCCCTGCGGAAAGAATGTCGGTGTTAATGGTTCAAACTTCAAGGATAAATTCGCTGGCACTGATGTTTGTCCCCAGCCTGATTCTTGCGAAATGCCATGCACATTCTGCCATTTATTTGTAATGATAGACGCAGTTATTGATTTTATTGTTGGTTTGGTGTTTATTATAGCAGCCCTGATGATAGTTCTTAGTGGAGCCATGTTTGTAGTCGCTTATCTTTTTTCTCCTGATAATCCTTCTTTAATTGGAACAGCAAAAAAAACTGCTAGCTCTGTCGCTATCGGCTTGATTATATGCTTAGGTGCTTGGGTTTTTGTAAATACTTTTTTCATATTTATTGGAGTGGCAGAAACTGACTTTGGGGCAAGTATAAAAGATTGGTCTCAAATCAATTGCGATATTCTTGTGGCAGACCCAGACACTTAAAAACATAAATGCCCTGCTAGCTTAATTGGCAAAGCAACCGGCTCTTAACCGGTGGAGTGCAGGTTCGAGCCCTGCGCGGGGCACATTATATATTGTATAGAATATAAAGCGGCCTAAAAGGCCGCCTCATTTTTATAATCTATTTCAATACGAAAAAAACAATAAAAATGCTTTCTTTTTATTGGTATTCACATAACGTTGACTTTCTCGTGGATATATGTTCAAATAAGGTATTATCAGAACATCATGATAATCCTTGCCACGAAGGTTTCTTGGCAATACACTTTAGGAGAAAAACCGATGGATACAACAGTTGCTGCTCGTTTCGTGGATCTTGCTTTGTCATGCCAATGGTGGAGTGAGGTCGAAGAACTACCCGACAACGAAGTTCAAGTGTTTCTGGACGTCTTGGCGGCTGGATTCAATCCAGGGTTCATTGTTCCCGGGAAGCTCAAAGGGGAGTACCTGGATCAAACCGGTCGAAAAACCGGAGAGGTTTATTCGATCAATTGGGGTTTCCCGTTCAAGGTGATAAGCCCAGAAAAAGAGGATGACTATATTGCAACAGGGTGGCTGGACTGCGCCTTGCGTCGTGTCGTCTCCGGTGGTCCCCGAAGGGGTGAAAGCCGCGAACAACTCGTCGAGGCAATAGAGAGGGAGATTGAGCGGAGCATTCCGCTGGAGCCGATCCAGCTAACAACAGAGGGCGATCTGTTGTGTGAGTACCCTCCGAACCCACTTGCCTTTAGTAGTCTTGCTTATTTCGTTGATCATACTCAAGATAGTGGCAAGCTTGCTTCATGTGTGGGGGTACACATGTTCTGCGGTGGTTGGATGGACCGCCGTCAGGCGACCGCCACGCACGATGCGATCATGTGCAGGAATTGCCAGCTGAAAGTCTTCTTCCCGAAGAAGATCAAGACTTACGGTGGGTTACGGCAATTCTTGACAACGCCTTAAGGCGTCTTGTCAATCAATCACATAGAGTGGGCAAGAAAAATCTTCCCGCTCTTTTCTTTTTCTGTAAAAGAATTTTCGGTAAAGAAAATAAAACACATTTAAGCTATTTTCAATATAGTACATATAATTTCGATATTGTGTCTAATAGATTATAATAAAGAGACAGCCAAAAAGGGCTGTCTCTTTATTCTTGTTTAATCTCGTAGGTTGAATTTGATTTACGTTTTAGATGTTGCTGGTTTTTCTGATTTCACAGGTTTTTCCGACTTCACTGGTTCCGCCTTTTTTTCTGGTTCTGCTATCTTCTCCGGTTTTACTGGTTTTTCTGATAATAAAGATTCTTTTTTGGAAACCAATGGAGAAATTTTAGCTACTTTTGCCAAAATTTCATCTTTTTCTTTTTTAGTCTTCGCATCAATAAAAGCCTGTCTTAATTTCTTAAGCTTAATTCTTCTTTTTTGATTTTTTCTAATTTGAAATTGTCTTCGTCTTACAGAAATTTTAGCCATAGCTTATGTTAATTTATATATTAAGTATGTTAATCTATGTAGTAAGGAGTTAAATACTTTCTTAATTAATATATAGAAATAAACAAGAAAAAGCAAGATGGAGCAAGAAAAAATTGAGCAAAAAATTGAAGAAATAGAAGAACAAATCAGGTCTCTTCCCTATCATAAGGGAACAGAACATCATATTGGAAAATTAAAAGCCCAATTAGCTAAATTAAGAAAACAAGTTATTGGCAAATCCCAGAGCGGCAAGAGCGGTGGAGGCGGTTTTGCTGTCAGAAAACAAGGGGATGCAACTGTTGTGTTAGTAGGATTTCCGTCTGTTGGCAAGTCAACATTTTTGAACCAACTTACTAACGCAGAATCAAAAGTTGGCGCATACCCATTCACAACATTAGATGTAATCCCTGGAATGCTAGAGTATAGGCAGGCAAAGATCCAGATATTTGATGTCCCAGGTCTTATTACCGGCGCTTCAACCGGAAAAGGCGGAGGCAAAGAAATTCTTTCAGTTGTTCGCATTGCAGATCTGCTTCTTTTGATTGCCTCAGCAGAAAATCCAGAAACCTTTGAAATAATGGAGCAGGAGCTTTATTCAGCAGGGGTGCGGCTTAATAATATAAGGCCAAAGATAACATTTGAAAAAAAATTAAAGGGCGGAATCGAGATTTTAGGTAATACTGGGCTATCAGAAGCCGAAATTAAATCAATTGTTAGAGAATTCAAAATGCCGAATATTAAAATCTCTTTCCAGCAAAAAGTTACTCAGGATGAATTAATTGACAGTCTAATAGGCAATCGAGCGTATGTTTTAGCTATTAGAGTGATTTCCAAAAGCGACCTTATCTCTCTAAAAAGGAAACAAGAAATTATTGAAAAGTTTGGACAAGATGGTTTGCTATTTATCAGTTCAAAAAATAATATCGGGATAGAAGAACTAAAACAAACAATTTTCAAAAAGCTACAGCTTATCCGCATCTATCTCAGACAAAGTTTGACAACTAAACCAGAAAATGAGCCATTAGTTTGTAAAAAAGGAATTACCGTTATAGGCGCGGCAGAAAAAATTTCTAATGCCCTTGCAAATGAAATTAAAGGGGCGAAAATAAAGGGAGCGTCTGCGCGTTATCCAAACCAAATAGTCGGGCTTAGACATATACTTAAAGACAAAGACCAGATATTTTTCGTGAAATAAAAGATTACCTCTTTATTTTTTTTGTTTTTAGGATTAAGATGGGATAGTGACCTAAAGCAATTATCAAGTGATTACCATATAATTGCAATAATTTGAGTTTTTGGGTCTTTATTAATTATTAATAACTATTTAAAATGTTAAACCAAGAAGAAAAAGCAGGTATTATCAAAAAGTACGAACTTCATAAAAGCGATACTGGCTCTCCAGAAGTCCAAATCGCTGTGCTTACGGAAGAAATTAAACAACTTCTTGAGCATTTAAAAACAAACCCAAAAGACATCCACTCTAAAAGGGGGCTTTTAGGTATGGTGTCTAAAAGAAGGAAACTCCTTAGTTACTTAAAAGCGGAGGATGTAAAGCGTTATGAAAAAACTATCAAAAAATTAAAAATTAAGAAATAATGAAATTTTTAAAAAAACAAGAAAAAGCAGAAGTAATAGAACATAAAGAACAAAGAGTGGCAGTGTTAATCGATGTTCAAAATATGTACCACTCTGCCAAGAACCTTTACAACTCAAGAGTAAATTTTAAAAATGTTTTAGAGGCAGCAAAAAGCTCAAGAAAACTTATTCGCGCTATTGCTTATGGAATTGAAACTGAAAGTGGAGATGAAAAAAAATTCTTTATAGCGCTTAAAAACATGGGTATTGATGTAAAAATGAAAGAGCTCCAGATTTTCCCGGGAGGAATGAAAAAAGGCGACTGGGATGTAGGTATAGCCGTTGACGCTGTCAAATTTAGCCAATATGTTGACGTTATTGTTTTGGTGACCGGAGATGGCGATTTTATTTCGCTAATAGAATACCTACAAAACGCAACACCAGTAAGAGTAGAAATAATTGCTTTTGATAAATCATGTTCTGGAAAAATAAAACAAATCGCAGATAGTTTTATTGATCTAGGAAAAAATACTAAAAAATATCTTTTAAAATGAAAATTTTTACAATTGAACTTGAAGGGAAAAAAATAGAATTTAAGGCAGTAAATTGGGCAGAAAAAGCAAATGGCGAAGCATTAGTCAGGTGCGGAGATACTCAAGTTTTAGCCACGGCAACTATGTCGGAATCAAACCCTGAAGAAAAGGGTTTTTTTCCTTTAATTGTTAATTATGAGGAAAGATTTTACGCGCGAGGCAAGATTCTAGGCTCCCGCTATATGAGAAGGGAGGGAAGGCCATCAGATAACGCAACTCTTATCTCCCGTCTTATTGATAGAAGCATACGGCCTGTTTTTCCAGATGGATTTAAAAGAGATGTTCAGATAGTCATAACCTGTCTTTCTTGGGACGGTGAAAACGATCCAGACATTTTAAGCTTGTTGGCAACCTCTTTAGCCCTTCAGAATTCAGATATTCCATGGAACGGACCAATAGCAGCTATAAGAATAGGTCGCAAGGACAACCAATTTATTGCCAATCCAACATATGAAGAAAGAGAGAACAGCGAACTTGATGTTATTTTGAACGGAATAGAAAAGGACAATGAAATATTGATTAATATGATTGAGGCGAGCGCTGAAGAAACCCAAGAAAAAGTATTGATTGAAGCAACTCAAATCGCATCAAAAAAACTTAAAAAACTTATTGATTTTCAAAAAGAAATTCAAAAAGAGATTGGAAAAGAAAAAATTGCTTTTAAACCAGAACAACATCCAGAAATAGAAAAAGCTATTAAAGAATCTTTAGATGAAAAAATTGAAAATACACTTTTTGATGGAAATAAAACAAATCAGGAGCGAGAAAAGAGCCTGCGACAAGTTGAACAAGAACTAATAATATCCTTGCTAGAGAGTTTTCCAAAACAAGAGATATTTATCAAGGAATCCTTTGAAAAACAAGTAAAAAATGTTGTGTCTAATAAAATCCTTGAGCAAGGAAAAAGAATTGGTAACAGAGGGCTTGATGAGATTAGACCATTACATTGCGAAGTTGACTCTATTGCGCGAGTCCATGGCTCTGGACTTTTCTCACGAGGACTTACCCGTTCGCTTTCAATTCTTACATTGGGAGGGCCTGGGGAGCGACAATTAATAGACGGAATGGAAATCAGCGACAAAAAAAGATTTTTCCACCACTATAATTTCCCACCATATTCTGTTGGAGATGTAAGCCCTATGAGGTCTCCTAATAGAAGAGAAATTGGGCATGGCTCTCTTGCTGAAAAAGCGCTTATGCCGCTAATTCCAGATATGGAAAGCTTTCCATATACTATTAGAATTGTTTCTGAAATGCTTTGCTCTAATGGTTCAACATCAATGGCATCTGTTTGTTCATCTTCCTTAGCATTATTAGCCGCTGGAGTTCCAATTAAAAATCCTGCCGCAGGTATTGCTATTGGCATTATTCAAAATGAAAAAGAATACAAGCTATTAACCGATATTCAAGGGCCAGAAGACGCTTATGGGGGCATGGATTTTAAAGTGGCAGGAACAGAATCCGGAGTAACAGCGATTCAAATGGATGTTAAAATACCTGGGATTAATTTAAAGATTTTTCAGGAAGCGCTAGAAAAAGCAAAAGAAGCGCGATTAAAGATATTGTCCGAAATAAAAAAAGTGATTCCTGGACCAAGACAAGAGCTTTCTGTTTTCGCCCCAAGAATATTTAAGATACAAATTCCCCCTAAAAAGATTGGGGAATTAATAGGTCCAAAGGGCAAAACCATTAGGGAAATAACTGAATCAACGGGCGCAGACATTGACATTGACGACTCTGGATTAGTGTTTGTAACAGCTGAAAACAAAGAAAAAATGGAAGATGCTCTTGCGCAGGTCAGGGCCGCAATAAAAGAATTAGAAACAGGAGACTGTTTTTCAGGAACCATAGAAAAAATTCTTGATTTTGGTATAATTATTCGCATAAATGCAAATAACAAAGGATTACTCCGTAATCCTGAAAAAAAGCAGACCTTAAAAATTGGTGATAAAATTAACGTAGAAATTGCTGCTATAGATAGATTAGGGAGAATCAATTTAACAGCTAAGACCAAAAAAGATGGCGGAGGAGATAAACCCAAAGAATAAAAAACAAAACCCTGCCAAAGAGAAGGGTTTTAAAATTAAAACTATGCGGCGAGATTTAGCTCGACTGCGTTTGCTTGAGTCAGAAAATGAAAGAAGAAAGATTATTAGTCTTATTCCTCATGCAAAAAAAGATGATAAAGAACAGGAAAGAGAAAAAGAAAAAGAAATTAAGGAAAAAGCAGAAAAAAGAATAATAAGAATGACTGATACTGAACCAAGTCCTGCCAGCGTTCCTGAACCTGCCAGCGTTCCTGAACCTGTTGCAGCTCCAGCTACGATAGTTCCGAAATCAAAAATAGAAATAACAGTGAAACCTACACAGCAGGCCTCTCCCCCGCCCCTAACACCACATGTTGAAAAAATAGAATCTGAAAAAAGAATACAAGAAATAAGAGAAGAAAAGATTGAAGCGGTGAAAAAAAGAATACAAATGTTAAAATCAGAAACTCAAAAAAAAGAAAAAGCCCAAGAAAAAAAATCAGAAGATGAAAGCCCAGAACGGTTAAAAATAAAACAATGGGCTGAGAAACAAAGAAAACAATATACCAGTGAATTAAAAGAGGAATTGGAAAAGCCAGTGCAAGTCACAGACCGTCTGCCAAAAAGGCCCTCTTTAGAAAAAAAGCAATGGGTTCGATTTTTAATTCCTGTTGCAGCATTGATTATGCTTTTGGGCACAATATTTTTTCTTTACTGGTTTCTAGTCAAAAGAGAAAAACCCACTCCAGAACCGTTGCCAGAACTCCCAGAAATTTCAGAGCCAGAACGAGAGACAGAGCCAGATTCAGAGCCACATAGAGCCGTTTCTCCCTCTTCTTTAATTCCAACGGTAAATGAAAAAATCTTATCAGTGTCAGAATGGGAGGAACTACCCGATGCTATATCACAGTATTTTTCAGAACAAACAGAACAAGGACTTACTCATGTTTTAGCTAAAAATATTAACGATGAATATCTTCAATTAGATGATTTCCTTAATGCCTTTGAAGTTAATTTGCCTACTGGTTTCTTAGAAAAACTTGAACAGGATGTTACACCTTTTGTATATACATATAGTAATAATGAAAAACGATTTGGTTTTGCTATAAAGATTCGGGAAGGAAAGGTAATTGGGCAAGAGATGATAGATTGGGAGGAAAACATGGAATCAGATATCAGAAGACTATTAACCATACCAGACGAAGAATACATAAATACACCTCATACAAACATTTTTAAGCCCGCTCAGTACCAAGGAGTTAGTTTTCGTCTCCTTACGATTTCACTAAGTGATTTCGGAATTTGCTACATTGTTCAAAACAACCGTCTGATTTTTACTACTTCGTTTGAACAAATGAAAAGTGTTATAACCGCAATACAACAGCAAAAAGAAATAACAAACACTATCAAAACAAAAATTGGTCAGCTTTTCATGGTTGGTTTTGAGGGTAAAACAGTAACCGCAGATGTTGAGAATTTCTTCAGAGAATACAAGCCAGGAGCCGTGCTTCTTTTGTCCAAAAATATAGAGAATGAATCCCAAGTTAAAGAACTTACAAGCAATCTTCAAGAACTCTCTTTAAGAGAAACTGGTTATCCACTCTTGATTGCAGTTGATCAGGAAGGAGGTCTTGTTTCGCGAGTAAACTTTCTTTCTGAAAAAACTCCGCAATCTGAAATACAAAGCGCAGAAGATGCCTATACAATAGGAATGGCAAGGGGGCAGCAACTGAAATCGCTTGGCATTAATATGAATTTAGCGCCCTTGCTTGATTTAACAATAGAACAAGATTTTATCTTTGAAAGAACATTCCAAAAAGACGCAAGCCAGACAGGGCTTTTCGCAAAGTTCCTAGTAAGCGGTCAAAAAGATGGAGGAGTTTTAAGCGCTGTTAAACACTTTCCAGGATATAGAGAAATTAATTTCAACCCAGAAGATGAATTGGCGATAAAAGATGCTATTCCCGAGATTTCACAGTTCGCAATTGTAAGCGAGGCTTCTCCAGAATTTGTTATGACATCAAATGTTGTTTATAAGGATATTGATAGCTTGTTCCCCTTTGTTTTTACTCAGAAAGGAATAAACCTAATAAAAGAAACAATGGGAGACTCCCCCCTTATAATAACCGATGACCTTGGCCAATACTCTCTTCTTGATAATTACAGTTTAGAACAAATAGCTACAAAACCTTTAAATGCAGGAACTGATATGATGATTCTTTCTGGATGGAGGCAGGAGCCAAAATATATAATAGAGGCATTACTGTCCTCTTATCAAAAAGGGCTTGTCTCTGAGGAAATCATAAATAAAGCATATCAAAGAATTATTAACATAAAACAAGGTTTATGAATCAATTCATTAAAAAGCTAAAAGAGCAATTAGAACAAGAAAAAATTAGAGCCGAAGAACAGCTCTCAAAATTTGCTGAAAAAGACAGCAATCTTAAAGGCGACTGGGATACTAAGTTCCCAGATGTTGGCGCTGAGTCAGGAGATGATGATATAGAAGAAGATATAGCCCAGAAAAGACAAGAATATGAAAGGCTTTTACCAGTAGAGTTTGCATTAGAAACAAAACTCCAAAACATAGAAATTGCTTTAAAGAAAATAAGAGACAATGAATATGGTATTTGCGAAAAGTGCGGAAAAAAAATCTCTGAACAAAGGCTTTTAGCTATACCTGAAACACGCCTTTGTATGGACTGTGAAAATAAAAATACATAATATCTGCGACAACTTCCTGAAAAAATATATTATCTTCGCGCCACTGAATAAACAAAAAATGTTCAACTTTGTAGGTTGAACATTTTAATAGAGAAAAAATATGGGGGTGTTATTATCGCTAATATCAAGGTCAAAAATGTTATTCCACATAAAACTAAAAAAGCCGAGAACATCCAGTCATAAGAAACAAAATCAGTTTCTCCAATAATAAAAGCCGAAAACCAACAAAGCCCAGTTAAAAAGAAAAATACGAAATAAAGGTAACGTTTTTTAATAAGTTTTTCCCAATCCATTTTTTTGTTTTTCATCTTTTCTGCTTTTTCTTTTTTATACCCAGCCATTCTTCTTTTGATATGTCAGATTGAACAATAATGCTTTTTAATGTTCTTGGTTTTATTGCTTTTTGTCCGTGAAAGGGAACGTGAACTAGACGCGCGCCTCCTGGGCGACGTCTAATATAGTAATAGTGGCTACCTCCAACTTTGTTTGTAAACAAATAGCCGTGGTTTTTTAAAAATTTGACCACATCTGTAAATGTCCAGTTGAAATAACTTCTTGGCATTTTAGACAGGAACAGAGGCAAAGGGTAATGGCTGAAAACCAAAACTAAACACTTGTTTCTTTTCAGCAAAAACCCCTGCATTATCACTTTGTAATTTTTGCCAAAGATCTTTGTATTCTTTAGTAGGGGTTTGATTTAATGTCGCTGGACGTAATTTAGCTCTCCTTGCAGAATCGACATATCCTTTAATTGCGTCAAACAAAAAAACCATGACTTCCATTGGGTCATTTGCTTCTTCTACGATATTAAATTCTAAGGCAACACCATACCAAATATCGTCTTCTTTGAAAATAATATAACGGACAGAGCCCTTGTTTAATAGATTTTTATAAGTTTTCATAGTTTTATTATTATTTTCTACTGTATCATTTTTTTTTAAGTTTGTCTATTTTTTTAAAATATATATTCTTTATGTATTTATAACTGTGAAATACCACAGATTAGGAAATTGGAACTTTTTACTAATAGGAAAAAGGGTTTTTTGCGCCACGCACTTCAAAGTGAACATGGCAGCCAGTCTTGCCAACTGTATATCCTGTATTGCCAATATAGCCAATAACTTGTCCCTGCGAAACATTCTGCCCAGAACTTACCAACATTTTAGAAAGATGTCCGTAAAAAGTGACTACTTTATTAGGATGAAGAATCCTTACATAGTTGCCAGCTGTATAATCAAATCCTGTTTTCTGAACTTGCCCTCCAGCGCTTGCAAAAACTGGCTCTCCACATTCACCATTAGAGAAATCAATAGCGTTATACCAATGCAACCCCTGCGTAATATCACAAGGCGCCGGGATAGGACAAATAAAGTAGCTATTAGCAATAGATGTGTTTCCTGAAGAAAAAGTTTGAACCAATTTTTTACCACCAGGAATTATTAATAAGTCACCAGTAAAAATCTTGTTTTCTTCAAGTTCATTAGTTATGGCAATCTGATTTAAAGAAACATTATATATCTCTGATAAATAACCCACGCTCTCACCATTGGTAACTAAATGCATAACCCCTGAAACAGGCAAGATTGTTAATTTTTCTCCGGGAGCAATAACTGACCTGCTTGTCAAGTTATTAGCCCATAAAATTGTTTCCAAAGAAATGCCAAACTTATCACTAATTGAAGAAAGGCTATCTCCTTTTTCAACTATATACTCTATAGTTGCTTTTCTTTTATCATCCTCAGTATTAGAAATCTGCCCACTGCTAATACTAGCCAAGACCTCTGTTTTAACTAAACTTGTTGGCGATGCTTGTCCAAAACTATTATTATTTAAAACAATATTCTGCGGGACATAACAAAGAAATGAATCTTTTTGCTCAAAAAATAGTTTTTGAGAATTAACTATATTAGATACGCTTGCAAGTAAAAGCCCCTGTTCAACAGGAGCATATTTCCCAAAAAAGATTAAACCTATTAATGTGATTACTAAACAAGAAATAGGGTTTTTAGAAACCCTTATCAACTTTTTCGGGAAAATTCTTTTAATCTGCGCCAGCGTTTTATTGGAACTCTTATTCAATTTTTTCAGCCAAAGCTGAATTTTCCGCTGAATATTTTTGTTTTTAAACTTATTAAGCTCAAAACATCTTTGTCTTAAAGATACTTGTTCTATTTAAAATGTCAAGTATTTTTTTCACATAAATGGATGATCAATGGTATAATAGAAAATGTCAAAAATGCTTTCTAGAAAAGAAATAAGGGAGATATGCGCAGAAAAAAATATCAAACCATCAAAGAGATTGGGACAAAGTTTTCTTGTTTGTGAATATGCTCTTAAAAAAATTACTAATGCCGCCGAACTTAAAAAAACAGACTTTGTAATCGAGGTTGGTGCAGGATTAGGCGCCTTAACTCATGCTTTGGCAGAAAACACAAAAAAAGTAATATCTATTGAAAAAGATAAAAGGTTGGCTCAATTTGTCAAGCAAAGATTTAAAGAATTTCCAAATGTTAAAATTATCCAAAATGATATTTTAGAAATTGAAATTCCTAATATTGTTGGTTCTGAAGAATATAAGTTGGTGGCAAACTTACCCTTTTCTATCGCAACAGCAGTTATTAGAAAATTCTTGGAAGTAAAAAATCCTGCTGACACAATTGTTGTTTTAATACAAAAAGAAGTTGCGCAAAAAATCTGCGCCAAGCCGCCAAAAACAAATCTCTTAGCTATTTCTGTTCAGTTTTACGCTGAACCGAAAATCATTTCCAATATCTCGAAAAATTGTTTCTGGCCTCAGCCAAAGGTGGATAGCGCTATTTTAAAAATTATTCCCCAGAAAGCAAAATATGGGGAAATTAATGCTAAGTTATTCTTTAAAATCCTTAAAACAGGATTTGCCCATCCAAGAAAACAACTTGCCAATACCCTATATCTTGGATTAAAATTAGAAAAGAGAGAAATAGAAAACTGGACTTTAAAGAATAAAATAAAGCCACAACAAAGACCAGAAACATTAGAAATTATGGACTGGATTAATTTAACCAAAACATTTCCAAAATAATTATTCTATCCACAACTTCTAAGTTATGGTATTATAGAGAAATGGATTTAAAGAAAAAAAAGATTACTCTTTTAATACTTGCTTTTTTAGGCATTGTTGTTCCTTTTCACAAGACACACGCATTTGTTATTGAACTAGCCGCAGCATTTTCTTTCCATCTCATAGCAGCAATTACACAATTAGTGTTGCTTTTGAGCCGACTTTGTGTAGGAGCAGCTAGTTGGGTGTTACAATGGGTTTTAAGCCCTGATTTTATTGACTGGTCATATACTGGTATGGACAATCCTATTATTAATGTTGGATGGACATTAACAAGGGACTTAACTAATATGGCCTTTGTTATTGTCCTCGCCTTTATTGGGTTAGCCACTGCTTTAAAATTAGAACAATATAGATATCAAAAACTTTTACCACAATTAATTTTTATTGCCTTAATTATTAATTTCAGTCCTGTTATCTGCGGTGTTGTTGTTGATGCTTCAAACATTTTAACAAACTTTTTTGTAGGACAATTTTCAGGAATGGAACTTTTTTGCCAACAATCAGCGGCGCAAGAATCTCTTATTATAAATGCATTTGGTGGTGGACTAGGTAATCTTTTCAACCCGTTTTCCAAAATATATCCAACATTACAAGCGCTGTTAATGACAGGCTTTAATTATTGGGCAGCATTGCTTTTTATTTTATTTGCTTTTATTTTCGCAGGCAGATATGTGGCTATCTGGATATTAGTTATACTTTCTCCCATTGCCTTTTTTGCCTCTATTTTGCCTAACACAAAAGGTTTTTTCAAGCAATGGTGGAAATGGTTTTTACAATGGTGTTTTATTGGAGTTACAAGCGGGTTTTTCTTTTACTTAGGAAATCATATGCTTGTTAGAGCACATACAATGATACACGCGCCAGCGCCTGAAACAAATGTTTTTGCCAGTATTTTAGTTCAGTTTTTCCATTTTGCTTTACCTTATGGCATAGCATTGGGATTTCTTTCCATGGGACTTTTACTTGCTCTCAAAGGTTCAGCGGTGGGAGCTGATAAAATGGTTACTGGCGCAAAATGGACCGGAAAGCAAGCATTAAGCGCAGCTAAATGGACTGGTGAAAAAGGAAAACAACTTGTTAGAGAAAAAATGCCTACAAAAACACAAGCAGCATTGGGTAGTTTAGCAACAACTAAAACGCCTTTTGCTATAACAGAAGAAGATAGAAAAAAAACAGGACTCGGAGGGTGGGCTACAAGAGCTGGAAAAGGAATTGCTCGCGGGGTAATAGGGGCGCCTTATGCTACTGTTGCTCGTAAAATCGGAGGAATGGCTTTACCAGAAGCAGAATTAGGCAAAATTGAAGAAGAAGCAAAAGAAATGGAGAAATTCAAAACCCCAGAGGCTCTAATAGGCGAATTCAGAAGGCAAGAAGGAGCAAATGGTTCCAGAGCCGGTAGAATAGCTGCTTTTAAAACAGCTAAAAGTAAGGAATGGCTGGATTTCTGGGGCGCCAGCGAAGATGAAATTTTGCAGACTGGTCGCGAGGCATTTGCTGTGAGTCCTGATATGGCTATATCAATGTCTGCCTCGTATCCAAAGTTTGCGGCTCAAATGGCAAAAGGCAGTCCTGAAACAGCGAAAAAAATAGGACTTGACAAAGCAGGTGTTATTGATTGGGTAGGAAAGAATTATGCAACATTTGGATTCGAAAATGAAGAAAAAGCTAAAAAAGCCGCTGATACCGATGACAATTTATCTCATTACACAAATATGAAAGCAACTAAGGATTTTACTTTTAGCTCAACTAAGAATCTTGAAGCGATTACTCCTGATCAGTTAAATATGGATGCTGTTCATCTTTTTGGCTCTGGACGAGAAATTGGAACATTAGCCAGAAAATATGGTGAGAAATTTGTTGATGGCTTTATGGATGGCGTAAAAATAAGAGGAGAAAACGCCAGCCCAAAAATTAAAAAATATCTTGGCACTCAAGGAGCTGAATCATTGGGTATGTTTATGCCAGACGCATCAACATCAAGACCAAATATAAATAAAATTGATTTCCCTATGGGCGCGCCGCCAGAAAGATGGCTGAGATGGTTAAAAGCAGAAATAAGTGTTCAGGAAAGTCTTATGGGTTCAGTTCCAAGCAAAGATAAAACAAAAGTTGAAGAAAAAATAAGAATATTAAAACGCGAACAAGAAAGATTACAAAAACAAATTAGGCCATCAGTGCCACCAGCAGCGCAACCTTCACCGCCATCCACCCCAGGAAGACCCCCAGGAGGGGGAACAGTCACGCCACAAACCCCTGGAAGACCCCCAGGAGGAAGAACAGTCACGCCACAAACCCCTGGAAGACCCCCAGGAGGGGGAACAGTCATTACGCCCCCATAAACTGAAAAGGGGAGCGAACATTTATTCGCTCCCCTTTTTGTTTTACTAATTTCCTCCTTCTTCCCGACGAGCTTGCGCGCGTCGGGTTTGAGCGCCAGCGCCTCCGCCAGCACCACCAGTAGCGTTTCCGCTACCATTAGTAACTTGCGCCAGTTTTTCGATTTGTTCACGGAGCTCACGAAGCTCCGTTTGTAAATCGACGCTGGCACTGGTTCCAAACACCCCCCCCAGGACTTCCGTCAGCCCCGGGACGGCATGGACGGTCAATACTCCCGCTGGGGTCTTTTCCAGCGCTTCCAATATCCGAGCGATTTTACCAAAATCGCCCAGACGTTGGAGCTGACCATACACCCGGCGGATGCGCGCTGCTTCGGCGCGCGCCTCGACATTAATTCTTTTCTCATCCTGCTCAGCCTGCCACTGACTGAGCGTTGCCTCCCTGTATTCATCGGGAGGATCAATTTCTTTAACCTCCACGGCAATAACTTCTACACCGTATTGGTCAAGAAACTCTGCCTGCAGAAGGGCAGAGGAAGAAAAAAGAGCTCCTCCCATTGATCCTTTTTGTTGCACAAGGTTTTCATACTTGCTTTGCACAACGTGGTCCACAACCATTGGCTTGAAACGGTTGATAACAGTCTCTAGCCAATTTTGGACCATGAAAAGAGCCTTTTGCGGATTGACGACCTTGAGCGTTAACAAAAGCTCAAGGTGAAGTGGTAGAAGATCGACATCTTCCGCCCCTTTGACCTCAAAATGATAGACATCCTGATTAATCAGGACAAAGTCCAACCACTCCCCCTTCCCGTCTGGACCGGGATGGGGGTTTAGAGATCCGTCAACCGATAGGTTTGTCCACTGGAATCGGTATATATATACCTCATCCAGTGGCCAAAAACCGACCCAATAAAGTCCCCCAAATATCCGCCGGGCAAGACGGAATATGGAGGACTGGGGAATTAAATTCCCCTGTGTGTCAAAGGTTTTGGTACCTATTTCCCCCAAAACCTTCGTTACTTTGCCGCCCCGGACGGCGATTTTAGCCCGTCCGGTGTCGACAAAAGTAAAGAAACGGTTTCTTGGTCCTAACCGTCTCCAAACCGTAAGAGCAAGGACAACAGGAATCACAACCACAAAGACAACAACAGCGAACAAAACCATCCACACGTTCATTTCACCCTCCCTTTGGGCTATATTTAATTGCCAAATTACTGAACAAACTATACCATACTTTCCGCTGTTTGTAAAGGATTAAATTTTTAAAATTATGTTTCATAGCTCGCAGATTTTTCCTTGACATTTTTTAATGCTTTCAATAATTGACGCTTTTGCCACAAAACTATGGTAGAATTAAAAAATATCAAATAAAAGTTTTAATATGTTTGAATATCCAAAAGAACAAGTCTGGAAAATTTACGAACAATTACCAGACGATTTAAAAGATGCTGTTTTTTCCGAGCAAACTGCTGAGAATATTGGCAATGTTTGTGAGAAAAACAATATTACTGATGAAAAGCAAATTTCACAAATTGCTAAATTAACAGGCGATGTCATACTTGGTCTTTTACCGCCACAAGAGTTTAAGCAATCATTAGAAAAAGAAGTAAAATTAAAACCAGAAATAGCTAAAAAAATTGATTTTGGAATTCATCGTTTTGTTTTCTTCCCTGTAAAACATAGTTTAAACGCGCTTTATCAAACAGAAATCGTTATGCCTGGTGTTATACCTACAGAAACAACTGTAGAAATAAAAACAGCTGGAAAAAAGGTAAAACCAAAAATTACAAAATCTGATAGCTATCGCGAAGGCGTAGAGTAAAATGCAATATCAAGTACCACAATTTATTGAGAGAGAGATTAAAATTGTCGGACCTCTCACTTTTAAACAATTCATTATCATGGGGAGCGGCGCAGGTCTTTGTTTTTTCTTTTATATAGTAATAGCGTCAAAAAGCTTTTTTCTTTTTATTTTATTATCAGCTTTAGTTATGGGAATATGTTTTGCCTTAGTTTTCGCTAAAGCCGAAGGCAGACCCTTAATTTCGGTACTAGGCGGTTTTTTCTTTTTTCAGCTTTCAGGCAAAGACTATTTTTGGAAGAAAAAAGCAATAACTTCACAATTTTTAGACCCGCCAAAATTGGTAGAGAAAAAAGAGGAAATCAAATTAATGGCAGAAAGAAAAAAAGGAAGTCGATTAGAAAGCTTGGCAACAAGATTAGAAATCGGGAAATAAATTAAAAATTATATGTCTTCATCTCAGGACTTTTTAGAGGTAAGCGAAATAAAAGAAGGAGTAGTTGTTCTTAAAAGCAAAGCATTAAGAGGTATTTTAATGGTTTCTTCTTTAAATTTTGCGCTTAAGTCAGATGATGAGCAAAAAGCAACTATATATCAATTTCAAAACTTCCTCAATACATTGGATTTTTCCTGCCAGATATTGCTTCAATCAAGAAAACTAAATATTACTGGATATATTGAACAATTAAAAGAACTTGAAGAACAACAGGAAGAGGAATTAATGCGTGTGCAAACAACTGAATACAGAAAATTTGTTGAAAACATGATAGCGCAAGGCGCTATTATGAGTAAAAAGTTTTTTGCCATTATCCCGTTTACCATTTGGGAAAGCCGAAACGAAGAATCAAAAAAAGGGCTTATTAGAAAGCCCAAAATACCAACAATGACTGAAGAAGTTTTTCAAAGGTGCAAATCACAGCTTTGGCAAAGAATGGAATTTGTGGCGTTGGGACTTAGACGCTGCGGGCTTCAAAGCATACCTTTAAGAACATCTGAAATAATTGAATTATTCTGGAGCTTGCATTATCCCAGCCAAGCAGAGGTGGGATTCTATCCTGTAATTCCTCCAGAGCTAATTAAATAAAGTTTGAAATGAAAATCCCCTCATTTAAAAGAAAACAAAAGGTTGAAGTGCTAAAAACCCAAACAATGGATGTTAGGGATTTTATTGCTCCGCCATCTGTCAAGGTAAAGTCAGATCATCTCCTTCTTGGCGAAAGGCTCGCTAAAACCTTTTTCATTTTTTCATATCCGCGATATCTAACAACTGGATGGCTTTCCCCTATTGTTAATTTAGACGTGCCAATGGATGTTTCTTTTTTTATCCATCCTGCCGATACTACTAAGATATTGAAACAATTAAGACAGAGAATCACAGCTGTACAGGCAGAAATGATAGAAAAACAAGAAAAAGGGCTTATACGTTCTCCTGAATTAGAGATTGCGTACAGAGACATGGAAAACTTGCGCGACCAAATTCAATCAGCTCAAGAAAAAATGTTTCGTTTTGGACTTTATATTACTGTTTATGCCGACGAGGAAAAGAACTTAAGAGAAATTGAAACAACATTACGTTCTATTTTAGAAGGTCGTTTGATTCTTATCAGACCAGCAACTTATCAACAAGAAGAGGGCTTTGTATCAACATCTCCTTATGGGCTGGACAAACTCCTAGTTCATACACCAATGAATACAAGTCCATTATCAAGCGTCTTTCCCTTTATATCTTTTGACTTAAGTTCAAACCAAGGCATCTTATATGGAATTAACCAGCATAACAATTCTTTAATTCTTTTTGACCGCTTTGAATTGGAAAGCTTTAATGCTGTTGTGTTTGGAGTATCTGGTTCAGGAAAGTCATATATGGTTAAATTAGAAATCTTAAGATCTTTAATGACAGGCATTGATGTTATGATATTAGACCCAGAACATGAGTATAAGTTTTTAGCAGATGCAGTAGGAGGGTCTTTTCTAAATATATCTCTTGGCTCTTCAAGCCATATAAATCCATTTGATTTGCCAACTCCAAGAGAAGATGAAAAGCCAAGCAATGTTTTAAGGTCTAATATTATCAATCTTGTTGGGCTTATGAGAATTATGTTGGGCGGTTTGACACCAGAAGAAGATTCAATTATGGACCAAGCTTTAACAGAAACATATAGGGCAAGGGATATAACACCTGGGAGCGACCCAACTACATGGAAAGAAAACACTCCAATAATATCTGACTTAGAATCTGTGTTAGAAACAATGGATGGAGCTGAAAGTTTAATCCGCAGAATTAGAAAATACACACGAGGGACTTACGCAGAGTTCTTTAACCAGCAATCCAATATCTCTCTTGAAAAGGGTATGGTTGTTTTTGGTATTCGCGATATGGAAGAAGACCTTAAACAAATCGCTATGTTTATTATTATGAGATATATATGGAAGGAAATTACATCAAAACTTAAAAAAAGAATTTTGGTTATTGATGAGGCATGGTGGCTAATGCAAAATGAAGATGGAGCTTCTTTTCTTTACGGCTTATCCAAAAGAGCAAGAAAATACTGGTTGGGCGTAACTACTATTACTCAAGATATTAATGACTTTATGAAGTCAGATTATGGTCAGCCAATTGTGGCAAACTCTTCTATCCAGGTTTTGATGAAACAAAGCCCTGCAACCATTAATGTTGCTTTAGAAACATTTAATTTAACAGAAGAAGAAAAGCTGCGGCTATTAGAAGCATCTATGGGGGAAGGGTTATTTTTTGCAGGAACCAAACATGTTGCCATAAGCGTTGTTGCTTCTTATGCTGAAGATCAGATTATAACAACAGCTCCTGAAGAAGTAGTAAAAATACAAGAAGCCAAGAAAAGGTTAAGAGAAAATCTATAATAAAATATGGAAGAACAAGAAACTCAAGAACAAGAAACTCAGGAACCAAAAGAACAAGGGTCTGGTGGAGAATTTTTTAGTCCTGGTTGGATAATGATTACAGCCCTAAACTGTATTAATGAAATTATCGATATAATCGGGCTTCTCGCCAATATCACAGGAGTTTGGGCAATAATTGTTTTTATTCTTAACCTCATTACTCTTTTTTTTAATTTAGGATATAGGGCGCTGAAAGTTGGTTTTTCCTTTTCAGCTATGTTCGGAACTGGCTGGCAAGCATTTTTATTAGTTGTTAACTTAATTTTAGAACACGTACCTGTTGTTGGCGATTTTTGGCCTGGCTGGCTTATTAACAGCTTAGCAATGTTGGGCATTAAAGTTAAAAAAACTCCAGGAGCTTCAGTAAAAAAACCCAAAACCCCAGCATCAAAACCATAAGTATAATAAACAGACATATTTACAAGCAGAACAGATATGAAAACAAAAACAAGGAAAAAAACATATCAAAAAGTTCTAATTTTTGTTTTTTTTGTTTTTCAAATACTCCTATTATCCAATCAAAACGCAATGGCATTGGAGATTATTTATCCTCCTGTGCCTGGAGCTGAAGCCCCTCAGGTTTTTTTGAAAACTTGCTCGCCTTCAGACGCATTTCCTTTATATATTAAATATTTTTACCATTTATTAGTTACAACATCAGGAATTGTTTGTTTTGGCGTTGTTCTCTGGGGCGGGGTTCTATACCTTTTATCTCTTGGATCTGCGGTAAAAATGGCAGAAGGAATAGGTAAAATTAGCGCTGGTTTTTTAGGCATTACGATTATTCTTTCTTCATATATGCTTATCAAAACAATAGACCCTCAATTACTCGCCTTGGATATAAGCAAACCAGATATACCCGCACCAGTATTTCCAAACATTCTCCCAATTGAAGAAGGTGTTGTAGAATATGTAGAAATTCCATTAGGCGATTTAATTGAAGAAACAGCTGAAGCCGCAAAAATAGCCAAAAATCAAGCAGATGTTGTTAGGACAAAAACACAAGAAATTGAAACAAAGTCCAATGTTTTAAAAGGTTTCGCAGATGACTGTAATTGTGGGAGTATAGATACGGAGAATTGTAATTGCACTGGTGGCAGTTGTTCTGATTGCACAGACGGAATTTGTAATGGAGACCCTTGCGTTGAAGTTCGCGCCGATATCAATAGGGTAACATTAGAATTGAATACATTAATTGATGAACTATATTTAGAAACACAAAAATTAGAAATAGCAAAACAAAACTTAGAAATCAGCAATAAAAGATTAAAACTTGCCGAAGCATTAATGAGAGATAGGGGTTCTATTTCAGGAATTAAAAATCGAACAAGTTTTATTGGTCTACAAGAATATCATGAAAACGAACAGGATTTAGAAGTAAGAATAAAACGATTATGGCCATATGATAAAGCTATAGTTCCAATTCCCAGCGAGGGAGGCATAGTTGAGTTTGAATGTAGTGGAAGTTGTAACGCAGGCGCAACTTATACACCTTGTTGCATTTTATGTGAAGACATATTGCAATGTTATGGAAATAACTATAAATGTGATGAAAATAACTCTTCAGGAAGTGAATTAATTCTTAACGGCAATATGGAATTAACTGGTAGTTGGTATGACTATGGCACTCTTTCTACTAATATTCGTTCTACTGAACAAAATTATGAAGGAACTTATAGCAGGAAAATTGTAGCTAGTGGAGAAGACGCTGGAATAAGAAGTAATTCTTTTCAAGCTGAAGATGGAAAAAAATATACAGTCCACTTATGGATTTTCCCTATAGACCAAGCAAGTATTAAAATCAAAATTAGAAACGGAAACGATACAGGATTCATATATGACCAAAAAAGAACTGGATTAAACTTAAACGAATGGAATAAAATTAGTTTTGAGGTTATACAATCAGCTAGCGGTGATAAAGCATATATTAGCATTCATGCAACTGAAGCAGGAACATGGTTTATCGATAGTGTGTCTATTAAAAAAAGCGGAAGTGGGCAATGCGCAAGTATTTGTGAATCAGATCCTAAGTTTCCAGAATCTCAATTAGGCCAGCCACCAAGACAAGGCGGTTGGCCTGCAAATGAATTAGGATCCACTATTCAATATAATGGACAAACATTTCCTGTTCCGGCAGGAGGAGTTCAGTTTTGCGACTCTGATGATATAGGATGTTCAAATCCAAAATGTGAGGAGTAATAAAAATATGAAAAAAATAAATATAAAAATAATTTCATTATTGCTAATACTTTCTTTATTCCCTTCTTCTGCAGTATCTCCGGTCTATGCTCAAAATGTAGATTGCATTAGCGTAGGTCTTGCAAATTATGCTGCTGAAGTTTTTCAAGAATTAGGAACAAAACAACATAATAATATTAAATTTCTATCCCCTGTTTTTAATATGACAAACGCTCATTTTCCTGAATTCGTAAGAAGTTTTAATGACGAATTAAGTAGACATGGTTTCAGTATCAATGATTTTAGCGCTATAGCTGGAAACGCATATAACACAACATGGGGGAATATTAGTGACTTTGTTCGGACAGCGAGGACTACAGAAATAAATAATAGCCCTATTATATTAACTGAAATTGGCTGGTACCCGCATGAAAGCAATAAAGATATTAGTCTATTGAAAAGTGAAATTGCCGCCTTTTCTGAAAACAATGTTATTGGCGGATTAATTTTTGATGTTTTTGGCAATAACACTGCTTTTGACGCACAAGAAATGACAGATGACGAAATAACAGAAGTTTGCTCTGGAAATTGTGATGGTCTTAATGTTGGTGCTAATTCAGCTGTCTACTATTATAGCCAACCAGGTTTTTACGAAGATGCTCACAGAAATAATATGAAGTATACATTAGAAATAGCCAATAATGACATTGACACTGTAATGAATGGTATAAACGCTTCAATAAACCACGGAATGACTCCAATAGTGCGGCTTGGCGATAGTACTAATAGTGGCGGCTTTTATCCTGCATCAAATTTAATTTCTTTTATCGGGGATTTGAAAAACCAAACAAGTGAAACTGTCTATGTTGTTATCGGTCCCAATGAACCATTAAGTGAATCTTGGGCAACTCCAGAGTGCGGCACAGGAGCATACTCTCCGCCAACCATACCTATTGTTTCAAGAGTTCGCCCTAAAGATGAGGCTCATTTTTACATTCCAGTAGCAGGAAATGAAGATGTTCTACCATTAGTAGAAAGTTTATTAAGAGAAATACCATTAAAAACACCCCTTTTGGGTGTTTCTCCAAGCCCGGGTTGGATACCTGGCCCATCTTTGCCTGGAGACGATGTTCCTAGTCCAACAACAATATCGTCTTATATCAATCTCGCCAATGATGCTAGCGAAAGAACTGGAGTAAGAGCTTCCCTTATTTTAGCTTTAATTGATAGCGAATCAGATTTTAGACAATTTCCCGGAACAGGACATTATTGTGACCAATTGTGCAGTGATAATACTTGCTCTTCTTGCCCAGATTGCCAATCTTGTAGCAGTATGGGTAATTCATCTTGTCCTTTTATAGACCCAATTCAATGTTCAAACCTTGACACAATATGGGGTAAAATTGGTAGCTTGTATTTTCCTACGACCAAAAAAACAATAAATCTATCTGCTGCATTTAGCAGTGGTTGCGGAGGAGCTATGGGACCTGCGCAAGCAATGCCTTCTTTATGGTCAAGTTTTGAACAACAAGTTACTAATTACACTGGAAGTAATCCTGCTTCTCCATGGGAATATGATGACGCTTTTACTTTTGCTGGCTTACATTTAAAAAATTTATATAATTCTTCAACAGAGTGCAGTGCAAGCGGAGGTGCGGCAACACAGTCCTGTTTCGGCGAGGTTTGTTCTGTATGGCGATATATGGGTGGCTATAAAGACAGAGCAGAAAGCATAGTGAGAGTGGCTAATGCCATTGCCCCCCAAATAGGAGAAAATAGTTGTTCAGGATGGGCTACATCAGAAAGCAACTGGCAATACCCACTAGCTATTAGTGATATTATTGCGTGGACAAGCACTGCTCAAGACCATCTTAATAGAGGATGCTGCATGGCTTGGGATTTTTCTGCTTATGAGGGAAAGTTAATTTATCCATGTGCAGCTGGCGTTGTAAAATATGTTGGCTATGACCCAGGCGGGTATGGCAATTGGGTTGAGGTTGACCATGGAGATGGATGGACAACACGTTATGGACACCTACTTACTACTGCGGAAGATATAGGAGCAATACTTGCAACAAACAACTCTTTAGGCACAGTCAATGGCGACCCAGTCCATGAATTTTCAGGATGGAGTACTGGCGCTCATCTTCATTTTGAAATTAGATATAATGGCGTTGCTTTAGACCCAGCAGTATATCTGCCATCACCCACTTCTTTTGGCATTCCTTATAGATAATCCTATGAAAAAAAATAAAAATAAAAAAATATTATTATCCTGCTTCATAGTTTTTTTTCTAATAAGTTCTTGTGTTTATAAAGGAGATAATAAAGTATTTGCTCAAGAAGAAGAAAGTGATTCTGGTATAATCTGCACACGGAATGATCCTCTATCCCCCAGCCGGAATATTTTAGAAATTCCTATTGGCAGAGCAACAGATCAAGCTGAACACTTAGCTGATAATATTATTAGTAAAATAGATATTATTATTGAAAACGCAGAATTGCAGGCAAGAAGAGCCCAACAACTAATAGAATTAGTAGAACAATGCGGCACAGGGTGTCAGCCTAAATGCGATCACAACGAAATTACTATTGGATGGGAGGAAAATGGCAATTGTGGTTACGATCCTAATTCTCCTTGCCATTCTGATTGTCCCAATTGTTGCCCACCTAATAATGATTGTAAAGAAGATTGTCGCTCTCTTTGCTCTTATAATACTTGCTCTTCCGAACACGATGACTGTGGTAATGCTTATTATTGTGGAATTGAAGAAAATTGCGGTTCTCCTTATGATTGTTGTCTTGGAACAGAATATACGGTCTGTAGTCCCAACGAACCTGATGTAGATGCTGTTTGTGACGACCCTTACTATGATAATTGTGTAGCCGGTGACACATATCCATGTGAAGGCTCAATTCTTTCCGTATGCCCTAATTGTACTGCAGGTCATACCTATGCATGCGCTGATTCTGGCACTAATTGCTATAATCATTCAGGAGCAACAATTATAAGTAGTGAATATACCCTAGATAACTGTCAAAACTTAGGTAATGATATAGATATCCCAGAAGATGAAGATAGTTGGTGGGCTATATTTCAATACGACGAGGGAGCTGGCTGGTGTAATGTTGAAAACACAGATACATGTGAAGAAAGTCAAACCTGCGATACTTGTTGGGACTGCCAAGATTACGAAGACTGTCAAGATACATGTCGAGACACTTGCTATGGCGTGTGCGACGCAGGCGACTGTTATTGCGCTTCTGGGACAGAAAACACCACATGCCCATGCCCTTATACTAGTATGGACATTGTTATATGTTGTACGGGAGCATTCTGCGCTTGCTCCGATAATTCAATTTCTGGGCTAGCAAGTATTATTAGTAACACTTACCAAGAAATCCTAGCTTATTATAATGACTTTGGAGTTGATGATGTCCCGGCAAATAGCGAATGGACAACAGCAGGATATATTTCATTTTACAGCGACTATTATAACGAT
>Ga0265594_1000836_pt1 | contig 24865 bp, 19 predicted proteins | sample saktaG_11_FD_190147 | JGI IMG/M metagenome (GOLD analysis project Ga0265594, IMG submission 190147) | Saline water microbial communities from Sakinaw Lake, British Columbia, Canada - sak_2011_5_24_80m | ecosystem: Environmental > Aquatic > Non-marine Saline and Alkaline > Saline ... | reverse complement strand
TCTAATTGATAATCATAATAAGTTATTCCGGACAAAGAGTTCCAGTCAATTGATACACTTGGAGATTGATTTATAGCACCATTGCTTGGAGATGTATTTGTAATTATATCAGTAGTTGTAAAGTGCCATGTTAAAGACCATTGTGTAGTATCAGTATTATGTCTTGCTCTTGCCCTCCAGTAATATGTTGTTCCAAAAAGCAGGTCTGATAATGACTTATAAGAATAACTGGCAGATGTTGAGCCATATTCATAAAGAGAAGAATTAAAGTCAGGAGTAGTATCCAATTGATAATCATAATAAGTAATTCCTGATAAAGAACTCCAGTCAATTGATACACTTGGAGCTTGATTTGTTGCTCCATTGCTTGGAGAGGATAATGTAATTGTACTTTTAGTTGTAAAGTTCCATATTGAAGACCAGCCGGAAGAATCTGTTGCACTCATTGCTCTCACCTGCCAGTAGTAAACAGTACCAAATAGCAATTCAGAAGTAGAATAATAACTGTTAGAGCCGGAAGATTGTGGCAATTCTGTTGTTAAACTTGGGTCTGTTCCAAGTTTAAATTCATAGTATGAGGCACCGGAGACAGAACCCCAGTCAATTGATACATTAGGATTTTGATCACTTGCCCCATTTGCAGGAGAACTTAAAGTTGGTATTGATAATGCTGCAAAAATGTTTGTTCCAAACAAAACAGCTACTAAAAGTGTTAAAAAAAAATTTTTCATAATTATTTTTTATAAAATTTAAAATAAAACAACTGACAAATATACTATTTTTTTAAATTTGCAATTTACTATAAAATTTTATAAATTTTCAGTATTATGAAAAAAAATATAGGTATAAGATACGAAGATAAATATGCAATGGAAAGGCGAGTTGCTTTACCACCCAAACATATAGAAAAATTAATAAAGGACTATAAACTTAATGTTTTTGTTGAGAGTTCTGAAAAAAGGGTCTTTAAAGATCATGAATATACTAATGCAGGAGCAATTGTTACAGATAATCTAAGTAATTGTCCTGTAATTTTTGGAGTAAAAGAGATGCCTGTATCATATTTTGAATCTAAAAAGACATATATATTTTTTTCTCATACTATTAAAGGACAAAAGTATAATATGCCTATGCTAAAAAAGATGATGGAGTTAAAATGTAATCTTATTGATTATGAAAGGATTGTTGATGAAAAAGAAAGACGTCTGATATTTTTTGGCAGATACGCAGGACTTGCAGGAATGATAAATTCATTATGGTGTTTGGGCTTACGATTAAAATATTTTGGTTATAACACGCCTTTTCTTAATTTAAAGCAATCTCATTTATACGATTCTCTTGAACAAGCTAAAAAAAATATATCTGAAGTGGGTAAGGAAATTAAAGAAAAAGGTATTGCAAAAGAGCTGTTGCCTTTAGTAATTGGCTTTGCCGGCTATGGCAATGTCTCTAACGGAGCTCAGGAAATAGCTGATTTATTACCAATAAAAGAAATTTCACCAGAAGAGTTACTGAAGATAAAAGATAAATCTAATCTGTCTGAAGATATATTATATAAGGTTATTTTTAAAGAAGAACATTTTTTTGAACCAATTGATACAAACAGAAAGTTTGAGCTTCAGGATTATTTTACAAACCCACAACAATATAAAAGTAAATCCGAGAGATATATTCCGTATTTAACAATACTTATGAATTGTATATACTGGACAAGAGAATGTCCAAGAATTATTACAAAGGATTATTTAGAGAGATTATATGCAGAAGGAAATCCAAAACTTACAGTTATTGGAGATATTACCTGTGATCCTGATGGTTCAATAGAATGTACTTATAAAGGGACTAAAATTGAGGATCCTATTTTTGTTTATAATCCGATGCTCAGGGAACATAAGATGGGTTATAAAGGAGAAGGTTTGTTAATAATGGCAGTAGATATTTTGCCAAGTGAATTGCCTCGTGAATCTTCTGTTGGTTTTGGCGATGCTTTGATAGATTATATTGAGCCAATAGCATCGGCTGATTATGATTTATCTTTTGAAAAGTTAATTTTGCCAAAACCAATTAAAAAAGCGTTAATATTACATAAAGGAGAATTAACACCTGATTATAAATATATTGCTGAATTTTTATAGATAAAAAATATTTATTAAAAAAATTTAAAATTATGAAAAAAGTATTGATTCTTGGTGCAGGTATGGTAGTAAAACCTATGGTGCAGTATTTATTAAAAAGAGATGTTGAAGTTACTGTTGCAACACGAACAAGGTCAAAAGCAGATGCTATAATTAAAAATCATCCTAATGGCAAATCTGTTGCATGGACTGTTGATGATATAGAGACCTTAGATAAACTGATTTCCGGAAATGATGTGATAATGAGTTTTTTGCCTTATACATATCACGTAATGGTTGCGAAACATTGTATAAATAACAAAAAACATTTAGTTACAGCGTCGTATGTTAAACCAGAGATGCAGAATCTTGATGAGGAAGCAAAAAAGGCAGGTATAATAATTTTAAATGAATTAGGACTTGACCCGGGTCTTGACCATATGTCTGCAATGAGGATTATAGACAATGTTCATAAAAAAGGTGGTAAGATAAGAGAATTTTATTCATTATGCGGAGCTTTGCCAGCACCAGAAGCAATAGACAATCCTTTTAAATATAAATTTTCGTGGAGCCCCAAAGGTGTTGTCCTTGCAGGAAATAATGATGCAAAATATCTTAAACATAATAAAGAAACTTATGTCCCGACAGAAAATTTATTTAAAGATATTTTTACTGTTTATTTTCCTGAAACAGGTAAATTGGAAGTTTATCCAAATCGTGATTCTGTTCCTTACATTAAGACATATAATATTCCTGAAACAGAAACAATGTTTAGAGGAACATTTAGATATAAGGGCTGGTGTGAGACATTTGATGTAATGAAAGCTTTAAAGCTTACTCTTACAGATAAATTAAATCTTGAAGGTAAAACTTATGCCAAAATGGTAGCAATGCTGATAGGAACAGATGATGCTACAAATATAAAACAAAAAACAGCTAATTACTTAAATATAGATAAAAACAGTTATGCTTTAAATGCTATTCAATGGCTTGGATTGTTTAATGATAAACCAATGAATCGTAAAGAAGATTCCAGTTATGAAGTTACTTCAGACCTTATGATAGAAAAGATGATGATTGGACAAGATGAAAGAGATATGTGTATAATGCAACATATATTCAGAGCAGAATATGCTGATGGCAAACAAGAAATAATAAAATCAAAATTATTGGATTTTGGAACTTTAAGGACTGATACTTCTATTGCAAGAACAGTTGCTTTGCCAGCTGCCTGTGGAGTTAAAATGATACTTGACGGAAAAATTAATATAACAGGCGTTTATATTCCTGTAATTCCTGAAATTTATAATCCTATATTGGATGAGCTTGAAACACTGAATATAAAAATGGAAGAAAAATATGGGTTACCGTTGAGTGAGAATATTCAATAGGTTTATGAATTGATGATTGATGATTGCTGATTGATGATTATTAATGACAAATTATAATCCGTATCAGGCGGAATAACTATTAATAATATATTGTTGTAAAAAAATAAAAATATGTCTTATGGTAAATGGATAGGAGGAGGATTAGGATGGGCTTTTGGTGGTCCTATAGGAGCAATATTGGGCTTTGCCATTGGGTCAATGTTTGATAGTGCGCAAAAGGGGAAGTATGAGTATGGCAAAACACGTTCCGGCGATTTTGGAGTTAGCTTATTAATTTTGGCAGCAGCTGTTATGAAAGCTGATGGCAAAGTGCTTAAAACAGAAGTTGATTTTGTTAAAAAGTTTTTTATTAGTCAGTTTGGCGTTGAGGAGACAAGAAAAAAAATGCTTCTTCTGAGAGAAATCTTAAAACAAAATATTCCTGTTCAGGATGTCTGTTTACAGATAAGACAATATATGGATATTGCATCACGATTACAATTAATGCATTTTCTTTTTGGAATAGCTTTGGCTGATGGGCATATAGATGCAAGCGAAATCAATGTGATACATCTCATTGCAGGATATTTGGGAATAAGCCAGGGAGATTACGATTCTATAAAAGCAATGTTTGTAAAAAATACCAAGAGTGCTTATAAAATACTTGAAATATATCCTGATGCATCTGACCAAGAAGTAAAAGCAGCATACAGAAGAATGGCTGTTAAATATCATCCTGACAAAGTAGCTCATCTTGGTGAAAAAATACAAAAAGTTGCTAAAGAAAAATTTCAGCAACTCAATAATGCTTATGGAGAAATAAAAAAGGAGAGGATGATGGTATAACTGACAGAATCTTCTGATGACAGTATTAAATTATTAACTTAAGGGGACTTCTATTTATACTTTGAGAAGTTATATTTTGCACTTCGGCAAGCTCAGTAAAACCGTAATATAATTTGTCATTAATAGTCATTTGGCTTTGCCGTCATTTGTTCGCTTCGCTCACTGTCATTTGACTTCGTTGTCATTCAATTGTTTAATGACACTTAATGACAATCAATGATAATCAATGACTACTAATGACAATTAATGACTATATGTTAAAATTATAATTGTTTTATAGTATATAAATTAGCTCAAATTATTACGAAGCAGAGTATACATTCCTTTTGTCTGTCAAATTTGGATTATTCGGATTAAAATTTTACTCCAAGTGTAATAAGTAAGTTATGAGTATTTATATTGTTTTCAACAGGATTTACGAGTGTTGGTGTGTATAAGTAATAATCTTCCGAAGATTCAGTAAATACATAAGTGATATCAAAGAAATAGCCCTGTTCTCTTAGTCCTATTCCAAAAGAATACGAATTTCGTGTAGCATCATTAATATTATCATCAAAAGGACTTGTTGACAGTGTGTAACCACCTCTTAAAATTATAGGATTCAAATTAAATTCTGCCCCTGTGCGTATATTATGTTGCATTGTATATTTTTTTCTGATAGCTTCATTTTCATCAAAAAAATTATAATCTTTAGAACGTAGTTTAGATTCCGAAAGGTCAACAGCTTCATAGTCAATACTTATAAGTCCTTTTTTACCAATAATAAAACCTAGGCTGGCTATTGCACGCGGTGGAGTTTCTATCCTGTAGTTATACTTTCCTTTAGGAGATTTATAAGAATAAATGCCTGCATTAGGTCCTTGGTCAAGTTCAGATTTCATATCTCTGCTGTAACTATCTTCCAAAGTAAAAAAAGTTGGTGTATGTAAGGCAATACCTAACCTTACATAATCATTTGCTTTGTAAATAATGCCTAATTTTAAATTAACACCTTGTCCTGTGGTCTTTATTTCTTCGTTTAATTTATATTGTTTTATATTATCTATTTTTTCATTTTCATCAATTTCTTCATAAGTAGAATTTTCTTTATAATATATGCAAGGGAATCCAATAGTAGCTCCTAAATAAAGTTTATCGTTATAATTGCCACCAAAAGATAATACCATTTCAGACATATTACCTTTGGTAGTAACTGTTTTTCTTTGCAGCACATCTCCATCTTTTAAAGGACTTGTATAAGTTGTTGAATTGTCTGCTGTATCAAGAATATAGGTCTCATAAGCTAATTCTGTATCAAAAGGGAATAAATCTTCAGGCGTATATCCATTAGCTCTGTCTATGTAATCTGTCATAAGCGAAGTTTCAGAGTTATAGCCCTCAGCAATCATTCTGTTATTAAAATTATTAATTCTGTTCATTCCAAAACCAAATTGTATATTTGACCATCCTTTGTTTTCTGATAAATTATTGTTATTGGTTTCGGCATTTAGTACTATTCCGATATTACTAATATTAAAATTATATCTGTAATCATCGCGTTGAGTACTATTATATTTTGAAGATGTTCCTCCTTTATATAATGAAGGTGTGAATGTAAATTCAGAGCTTCTGTATAGTCCAATGCCTGCAGGATTTATACTTAAAGATGAGAAGTCAGCTCCAATTGCACCATAAGCACCTCCTAATCCCATAAATCTGGCTGTGCCATAATAATTTAGTTGTGAATAACGAAGTGCATCAATTTCGTTTTGTGCTTTAACAAAAGATGCAATTGTTAATGCGATAAATAATGTTATGCTAATTTTTTTCATCATTTTTAAATTTTATTAATTTATAAATTTTATATTTTAATTTTACATAAATGATTTTTTTATCTTCTATGACCTGATGATGATGACGACGATGATCTTGAAGATGAGCTTGACCTTGACGAGCTTGAACTAGACCTTGAAGGACTTGAATAGCTTGATCTTGACGAGCTTGAGCTTGACCTTGAAGGGCTTGAGTAGCTTGACGAGCTTGAACTAGACCTTGAAGGACTTGAGTAACTTGACCTTGAAGGACTTGAATAACTTGAACTTGAAGGACTTGATTTGCTAACAGGACTTGTTTGTTTATAACCTGACGAGTTGCTTGTTTGGGGTTTACTATAATTCGTATTATTTTCTGATTTTGAATTGTTATAGGTATTAGGTTTACTATAATAAGAAGATTTTGGTCTGGAATAATACTGATTTGATTTTGGCTCTTTATAACTCGGCGAAGTATATGTTTTGGGCTTAGAATACTTTTGATCGTTTTGTTTTTGTATGTTAGGGCTGTTTTGTGCTTTTGGTAATGAATAGTTTGTTTCTTTACTTTGTTTTATAGTATTACTATTTGTAGAGTTATTAGGTTTTTGATTTTGTTTTATAGTATTGCTATTTGTAGAGTTATTAGGTTTTTGATTTTGTTTTATAGTATTACTATTTGTAGAGTTATTAGGTTTTTCATTTTGTTTTATAGTATTACTATTTGTAGAGTTATTAGGTTTTTCATTTTGTTTTATAGTATTACTATTGGTAAAACTATTAGGTTTTTGATTTTGCTTTGAATCTGCACTTTTAGATACCTTGGAATCAAATTTATTAGTTTTATTTAGAGAATTATTGTTATCAGTAGATAAATTATTGTTAAATTTATCTTTATCAACAATGTTAGTATTAGTTTTTGATGCAGAATATTTAGAGCTACTTAAATTTGATGCCTCAGAAAGACCTGTATTATTTACATTATTATTTTTTTCAAGAGCAAGTACTGTTTGGTACTTAGATCCTAAATTGAAAGAGTTGTTTCCACCGGAATTTCCTGTATTAGAATTATAGTGGCTTGAAGATGTTCTTGGTCCATAATAGTTGGAATTATCATCATAGCTATTATAGTAGTAATCAGAGTAACTTCCATCCCAATAACCATCATTGTAACCGTCCCAGTAACCATTATTGTATCCATTCCAATAACCACCATAGCCCCAGTTTCCATAAGGATAGCCCCAGTAAGAATATCCGAATCCATAGCCCCAGTAATATGGTCTGTAATAATAAGGACTCATCCAGTGATATCCTAAATATATACTTAGTCCCCACGAAAAAGGGTCATAATCATACCAGTATGAATTAGTATAATAATCATCAAAATAATTAAATCCATAATATGGATTATGAAATCTTCTTATTCTAGAAGAATATCCATAATCATAATAATCATCGTAATAATTATTAGTTACGTATGTATCTCCATCTGGAGAGTTATATGTTTCGCTTGTAGAATATTTTGGTTCGTAATAAGAAGAGTCATCTTCATTTGAATAATTATTACTTTCCTGATATTCATTATTTTGGTTTGTATTACTTTCTTTAGGTTGTATTGTTTCTGATTGGACAGGTTTATCTTTTGAAGAGTAATACACATCGTCATATCCTGAATAGGTTGATGAGCAAGCATAAGCTAACCATATTAGTGATATTGAGAGTAATTTAGTTAAAGTTTTCATTTTTTGTTCCTCCTTATTATTTTATTATTACTTTTGTAAGATTATATAATTTTTAAATTCAATTAAATAAAAGCAAATATTATACCACAATTCAAATTATGGAAAAAAAAATTCATACCAGAGAAGAAAATTATTCTCAATGGTATAGTGATATAGTAAAAGGAGCTGATTTAGCAGAAAATTCAGCAGTAAGAGGATGTATGGTAATAAAACCTTATGGTTATGCAATATGGGAAAAGATGCAGTCAGTCCTTGATAAAAAATTTAAAGACACCGGACATGAAAATGCTTATTTTCCATTATTTATTCCTAAGTCGTTTTTTAGCAAAGAAGCAAGCCATGTAAAGGGCTTTGCCAAAGAATGTGCAGTTGTTACTCATTATAGATTAAAAAATGCAGAGGATGGAAATATTATAGTAGATCCTGATGCAAAATTGGAAGAAGAGTTAATAGTAAGACCCACATCAGAGACGATTATATGGGATACTTACAGGAGATGGATTCAGTCATACAGGGATTTACCTGTTATGATTAATCAATGGGCAAATGTTGTACGCTGGGAGATGCGCACAAGATTATTTTTAAGGACAACAGAATTCCTTTGGCAGGAGGGACATACTGCTCATGCCACAAAGAATGAAGCAATAGAAGAGACAATGCAAATGCTTGATGTTTATGCAGATTTTGCTGAAAATTGGATGGCTATACCTATTTTAAAAGGGATAAAGACACCTGCTGAGAAATTTGCAGGAGCAGAAGACACTTATTGTGTAGAGGCATTGATGCAGGATGGTAAAGCTTTGCAAGTTGGCACTTCTCATTTTCTGGGACAAAATTTCCCTAAAGCTTTTGATGTAAAATATATTACAAAAGATAATAAACAAGAGTATGTTTGGGCTAGCTCATGGGGCGTTTCCACAAGATTAGTGGGTGCCTTAATAATGGCTCATTCTGATGATAAAGGTTTGATTTTACCTCCCAAACTGGCACCAATACAAGTTGTTATAGTCCCTATTTTTAAAAACGAAGACCAGTTATCTTTAATATCAGAAACAGCAAATAAAATAAAAAAATTGCTTGAAGAAAAAGGAATAACTGTTAAATATGATGATAGAGTTATATATAAACCCGGCTGGAAATTTGCCGAGTATGAACTTAAAGGAATTCCTGTAAGAATTAATATTGGTCCGCGGGATATTGAACAAGGAACCGTGGAAGTAGCGAGAAGAGATTTGCTTGAAAAAACTGTATATAAACAAACAGACATTGAGATTAAAATTGCTAATTTGTTAGAACAGATACAGAAAAATATTTATCAAAAAGCATTAACTTTTAGAGAAGATAATACATACAAAGTTGATACATGGGAAGAATTTAAAGATAAGATAGAAAATAAAGGCGGTTTTATTTTAGCTCACTGGGATGGCACTGCTGAGACAGAAAAAAAGATAAAGGAAGAGACAAAAGCAACTATTCGCTTAATACCACTAAATGATTTGCAGGAAAAAGGAAAATGTGTATATACAGGAAATCCTTCGTCTCAAAGAGTTGTGTTTGCAAAGGCATATTAATTGTCATTGATTGTCATTGATTGTCATTAATCAACAATCAGCAATCAACAATTATCAATTATCAATAAAAATAATTATTTAAAGTATAATTTTGTAACAGGATTCCAGAAAAATTTATCAAAATCAACTATTTGATTATTTATCACTTTAACACCTTCGTTTTCTAAAAGTTGTTGCATTACATTTGGACCTCCAAAGTGCATTTTACCGGTAAGTAGTCCTTTTCTGTTTACTACTCTATGAGCAGGAACATATTTTGAATATGCAAATGATTTATTTATAGCCCAGCCAACCATACGGGCAGATTTTTTGGAACCCAAACATTTTGCAATGGCACCATAGGTTGTTACTTTACCATAAGGAATTTTACAGACAAGTTCATAAACCTGCTCAAAAAAATTAATGTTGGAATTAATATTAGTTTTTTTTATAGACATATTATATAAAATACAATTTTATCACAAATTTAAAAAAATATATAATTTAGCCAAAAAGAATATTTTTTTATTAAAAGAGTTATAAATATAGAATTCTTAAAAATTGAGAAAAACAAAAACCAATCAGGCAGTTGCCTGATAACAATTAGAATATCAAGTGATTATATAATATATCAAAATAAAACTACTCATTTTAAAATATTTTTCCTGAAAGGAAAAAATTTGAATAACTCCGTATGAAATGCGGAGTAAGTAAATAATAATCCTTCAAACAACCCTGAAAGGGTTGAATAAAACTGACATAAAAATTGTTTTTCTATTCAATCCCTTCGGGATTGATGTTAATATGATTGTTTAATACCACAGGTTGCACCTGTGGTTATTAAAATTCAATCCCTTTCGGGATTTCTCGTTATTGATAAAAAAGATGTTCAAAAATAATATATTTTTTTATTAAATTTTAAGAAATCTAAAATTAGGAAAAAATAGTTAATTTTTTTTAAAATATTACAAAAACAAAAGATGTAATTTTAACAAGAAATTTTATGAAAATTTATGAATTCTAAAATTATAAAAAAGCAATATGATAAAATTTAATATATTATTGAAATTAATGCTAATATCATCTGGCTTAATCTTTATCATATCTTGCGAAAAAGATATAACAGTAGATTTGCCAAAGTATGAGCAGAAAATTGTTGTAGAAGGATGGATAGAACAAAATCAGTTTCCTATGGTTATTCTAACCAAAAGTTCTCCTTATTTTTCTTCTGTTGATTCTACAGCCCTTGCTGAATTAATAATTCCAAATGCAACAGTTATTGTTAGTGACGGCTCTAATTCTGATACATTATCCTTAGTCCTTGATACTTGCTATTTTCCTCCTTTAGTTTATAAAGGTCATACACTTAAAGGTCAAATTGGTGGTATATATTATCTGACTATTAAATATGAAGAAAAAATTCTGACAGCAACTACAAGTATTCCGCAACCTATTCCTCTTGATAGTATTTGGTTTAAAGCTGAACCTAAAAAAGGCGATAGTTTGGGATTTATCTGGGCGCATTATACAGACCCACAGGAAACGGGAAATTGTTATAAAATTTTTACTAAAAGATTAGGTAAGGATAATAAATTCATCCCTATTTTTGGCTCAATATACGAAGATTCGTATTTTAACGGTAAAGAGCTTGTATTTTCAATGAGCAGAGGAATACAAAGTTATATAAATGAAGAAGAATATACAGATGACCCTGAACTTGGATATTTTAAAATCAATGATACCATTGTAGTAAAAAACTGCTCAATAAATAAAAATATTTATGATTTTTGGAGAACAACTTATCAGGTAATGTTTTCAGGAGATAATCCTTTTGTGCCAGCAATAATAATTAATACTAATATTAAAGGTGGCGGATTAGGCGTATGGGGCGGATATGGTGCAAGTTATGATACTATTATAGCTAAATAGCATTTTTGTTATAAACTAATGTGTTTTTTGATAAAAATTTTTATTTCGCTTGTATTTGATTGATTATCAATTACTTACAATAATTATTTTTTAAATTATCAGGACACGAGTAAAAAAATATTCGTATCTTTGGAAATTTTATAGTAATTTTTTCCCGATTAGACAAAAAAATGTTATTAAATATAACATTTATCAAAAATATGTCATATTCTTAAAACTTTTTTTTTCAATAATAACAAGGGCTAACAAAAATATGTCAATTTTTTGGATAAAATAGTTGATAAAAAATTTGGAAATTTTTAAAAAAAGTTGTAATATTGTAACTTCATTTGTTAATTTTTTTTTTAATTAATTAAAATATATGAAATTATGAAAAAAACATTACTCCCTCTGATTCTTATTGCTACATTATTAAGTAATACAGCAATTTCTTATGCACAAGGCAATCAGCCATTTTGGAAAATAAATGGTAATAGTAATATAAGTTCCGAAAATTTTATGGGAACTATTAATAACCAGGACCTGGTAATTAAGACAGATAATATCAGCCGTGTAATCATTCAAAAAAATGGTCTTATAATGTTTAAGGACAAAGTAATCGGAGAATATCCTGTCCGATTAAAAAGTAAATTAACAGTTGACGGCACGGCATTATTTAAAGATAAAGTAACATTTAATGGCATTGGATACTTTAAAAACAGATTAATTGTAGATGATGTAACAAGATTAAAAAATAAATTAATAGTTGACAGCACTGCATTATTTAAGGATAAAATAACAGTTAATGGCATTGGATACTTTAAAAACAGATTAATTGTAGATGATGTAACAAGATTAAAAAGTAAATTAATAGTTGACAGTAATGCTGTAATAAAAGGGAAAATTAAAAATAATTATTTATCCGGTTCAGGCATTGTCTTATTAAAAGCAGATAACAATGGAATTATAAAAAAGTTCCCTTTTCCCGGTGATTCTACAAAGGTATTAAGAGGAGACGGAACATTTAGCAGTTTTTCTGCAGGAATTACAGGCTCGGAAAATAATACTGTTTATTTTAATACGGAAGGCAAACAACAGGAAAGTGATGCATTAACAAATGATGGCACATATATAAAAGTAAAGAACGGTCTGACAATAGGAGAACGTTCAGGAGCAACAGGACAAGCTTCTATGGTTGTTGGTGTTTCAGCACCGGAATATGGATTAGCAGCACCTGAAGCATCTAATCTTGGGACATTTGCACAGGGTTGCGACACAAAAGCAACAGGGCTGGCATCTTTTAGCACAGGAGTTAGCACAAAAGCAACAGGAATGGCATCTTTTAGTACAGGAATTAATACAATAGCAAGTGGAGAATCTTCTTTTGCCGGTGGACATGATGATGCAGGCGGAAATCGTTTCGTAGTGGCATCAGGAAAAGGTGCTTTTAATTATTCAGCTATTGGTAGCGGTTATATAAGAGTAGGTGCAGCAGCAAAAAATTCAGCCATACTTGGAGGTAAAGATCACTCAATAGATACTCTCGCTGAAAATTCAGGAATATTTTGCGGGAGAAATAATACAATATTTGTCTCACCAACGCAAGCTCCTCCAATGCAAACAGTTATTATAGGAGGTGAAAATATTACAGCAACAGAACCAAATACTGTTTATGTGCCTGATTTAATAGCCATGGGCTCAATAACTGCTGAAAATATGAACGTAACAGGACAAACTGTGTTTGATAGTTTGCAGGTAAACAATAAAATTAAAATAGGTAATTCAATTGTTATTGAAAATACTGATCTTAATAATATTTATACGACAGCTACTTCCGGACATCTATATTTACAGAGTTTAGACAATATTGATGATCAATATACAATAATAAATGCAAATAATAAAGGTAAAGTCGGTATTGGAACGGATAATCCACATGAAAAATTACAAATAGGAAATGAATTTGTATTACATGATGGTGAAACAAAACGTATAGGAAGAAATGTATATTGGGATGGCACCCAAGATAAGAGAATAAATGATGGAAGTGCCTCTGCATTAAATTTTGATACTCATGCTATTTCTTTATTAACAGCAGAAGAAGGTATGAGCGAGTCGTCTATAGACTGGATAAATGCACTAGTTATTATAAGTTTATAGAGCAGGAGCCAGGTTCCGGTGGTCTATAGACTGGATAAATGCACTAGTTATTATAAGAGATAATTGTAATTATCTTGGCCCTGATGTTTGTACGATAGTTGGTATAGGAACGGATATCCCTGAGGCTAACCTTCATATAAAAGGAAAAACATTTTTACCTGCACCACCGCCGCCACCACCACCTCCTCCTCCACCACCTGATGAAACTATTTCAGAAAAATCAGTATCAATTTTATTAGAGGAAGAGATTATAGGAGGTGCTAATCCAAGAACTGCAAAATGGTTATTACAAAATTCTGGGGTAGATAAAAGATTTTTTATAGCTGCTTCACCTGATGATGCTCCTTTTAAAACGGTATTAACTTTAACAGAAGATGGTAAGGTTGGCATTGGAACGACTACTCCTTCACATAATTTAACGATATATTCTGATATGCCACCAATACCTGATAATGGAGAGCCCCATTCCTCGTTGCAATTAACAAATTTATCAACTGGTAATACATCAAATGATGGATTATTATTATCCATGGAAAATCACACCGTTATATTATTAAATCAGGAAGCTTTTGGAGGTATGGGAGGAATACAATTTAGAGCATCTAATTTTCAATTTATGAACCCATCTTCTACTGTACTCAAATATTTGGGATAATGGTAGTGTTAGCATTGGGAATGTTTTTCCTGCTCCAGTCGACAAATTAACAGTTGATGGAAAAATATTATGCGAAAAAGTAAAAGTTGTTGCCGATATTACGGTTCCTGATTATGTTTTTGATAAAGATTATCCACTACTGCCTATTGATAAATTGAAACCATACATTGATAAGAATAAACATTTACCTGATGTGCCTTCTGCTGAAGAAATGAAAAAAAATGGATTAGATTTAGGTGAAATAGCTATTATTTTATTAAAAAAAATAGAAGAAAATACACTTTATATAATTGAGCAAAATGAAAATATTGAAGAACAAGCCAAACAGATTGAAGAATTGAAAAAAGAAAATAAAAAACTGAAATCGATAATTGATAAAATATTAAATAATAAATAAAATTTTTAGTAATATAAAAATGACAAATAGACGACTCAAAATACTAATGATAATCATTTTAATGTTTTTTGCTGCCAAAATAAAGTCACAAGACATTGACACAGTAATAAGCAAGAAAATTATTATAAATACTTCTCCTTTGGCTTATTTCCCTGACATATTAGGATCTGGCAACTTCAACATTGGTGCTGAAATATATCTAAAAAACAGAACTTCATTGGACATTAACTTGGGTTACATCGCTTCTTACGGTCCTACAAGTGGTGATTGGTATGGGATTAGTACAGTAGATAATAATGGATTTAAAATAAACATGGAATCAAAAAAATACCTGAATAAACACAAAATAATTGAGCCGGTTATTTTGCTTATTTGGCCTATGATTTTCCAGCTAAATAGTTTAGAACTCCAAAATTCTGGTTACTATTTTTCAATACATACATTTTATCAGTGGACACAAACAAAAAGTGATGAAAGAGTTGTGGACTATATTACAGACACTCCTCATCCTAATTCTACTTACTATAAAGTTAATTATTATACTGTTAACAGAAATAAGACAGGTATTAATATAAAATTTGGTTATCAGGCAATAAAAAAATGTGGTTTTACTTTAGATCAAGCTATCGGACTTGGAATACAATATATATCAAGTTACTCAAATAATAAATTAGGAAATGGTAGTACAAAAGAGATGCTATGTTTTCCATTTTGGTTTATTCCTGTTTATAGAACATTTGAAAGCGGATCAGGTTTTTTTCCGAGTTTTGTTTACACCATAAAAATTGGTTGGAGTTTTTATAAAAAATAAAATATTATAGAAAAATGAAACAAATAAAAATTAGAACAATTATTTTACTATTATTTTTTGTTTTTGTACAAAATGATAGTTATTGTACGGTATTTATGCTATCTCATTATGTTACGCAAAATTATTATCAGCAGGAGTGTGAAATTGTTTATTTTGCTAAAATAGATTGGACTGTAAATGAAATAAATAACGACTATTTTGAAATAAGAAGAACTACCGACCCCGATTGGAATAGTTGGACTACGATAAGTGGACAAATAAATGGATGTGGATGGTGCGCAAGCCAATCATATACATATATTGATAATGGGCCATTTTCAACTGGTGTCACTTATTATTACAGATTAAAAGCAGTTGGGGGATGGGGACAAGTAAAGCTAATGGATTTAGGACAGGTATCTTTTCCTGAACCAATTAGTAAAGATTGGAAAAACCAAACTACAGCTTATATTATTGAAAGTTCTACCCCAAGTAATCCTTATAATTATAACTGGCATGAAGTTTCAAATATTATTCAAGGAGTTCATATTAATTTAATACCTGCTGAAAAAGTGCCAATATATGTTCAACAAGATAATGCTATTATAAATTTTACAACAAGAATTTCCAAATCAGAGGCTTTAAGTTTTATGGTTAGTGTTGAAGTTAATGTTAATAATCAAGGATATACCAGTATTTACCAAGGCAGTTCTAAACAAGATGTTGTATGGGATAATTCTACTTCTATTTTTAATACTTTATGTGACTACAATTTGAAAGTAAGATATGCTGATGCAGCAAGTGGTACAATTTATTATAGAGAATATGATATTCATGTTATTCCTGCTTCACAAAAATTATATAAAGATAATTATTGCAATACAATAAGAGTTTGGGAAGGGAATAATCTTGGTAATAATATACCTGTTGTTTTTTCTGAAGGATTTGATGCTTATGATATTACAACACAGGAATTCTATTATTTTGCAGCACAGGATATATTTGAGTGTTTAAGAAATAATGCTCATACAGCATATTTATTAGATTATACGTTTGGCACTCAAAGTATAAGAAATAATGCAGCATGTTTTGATGCAGCTGTGAGATATGTATCAAGCATAAATAATAATCAAAATGTTATTGCTGGTGGTGTAAGTATGGGAGGTTTAATTGCAAGATATGGCTTTGCAAAAGCAGAACATGATGATAATCCACTACCTGCATCAAAATTTGTTTCCGTTGATGGTCCTCAACAAGGTGCTGTAATTTCAAAGTCTCTCCAGGATTATAAAAAAGAAAATCAAGAAGGTGATGCTTTTGCAGAACATGCTTTGAATAATGATGCGGCTAAACAATTACTTAACTATAATACATACGATACTGGAGGTAGTATTCACAATACATTTTATTTAGAGCTAAATGCTTTAAATGGAGATGGATATCCACATTTAACTGAAAATATCGGTATTTCTTTTTCAAATAATAATCCTAATCCATATTCAGGTATATGGCTTGAAGTTGTATATGAAGATTGGTATACTAGTGGAACACAGGTGCAAGAAGATTTTGAGTTAGAGCCTGAAGAAAAAGTTGCAGGTTCTTATCTATGTGAAGATTTAACTGCTATGTCACCTATAATAATGCGTGCCATTGATTGGTATTGGAATCTTCTAGGAGTTACTATATTATTTAATTATCCTCATGTTTCAGTTATTCGTTATAAACATCCAGCCTATATTCCATATAGCAGTGCTTTAGATATTGTAAATGGTGAATCAAAATTTGATGTAACAATAGAACCATCTGTAACAAGTTTTCATGATGTAGTTCCTGTGGATATTATCAATCCACTTGTCAATGCAATTATTTTTGATAATAATAAATTTTTACAGAATGAAACAATTTATGATAACCAAGATTTTTATGCCATTCAGAGTATCACTGCAGGAAGTAATGTTACAAATTCCTTGCCTTTTGGTGACTTTATTATAGATGATGGAGCAAATGTAACATTTAATGCAGGGGAAGAGATTAATTTAGAACCTGGATTTGAATCAGGTTATAATTTTGAAACATTTATAGGTGATATTAATTTTATTTATTGTGATTTTAAAAATAAAATGCTAATTGTCAATAATGAACCAGATACTACAGATTATTTGCCAAGAGAAATAGAAAATAATGATGAGTTGTTAAATAATATTTTTGAATCCCATCCCAACCCTTTCAACAACTCAACACAAATAATATTTAGCATAGAAGAAACAACTAATGTGAGATTATACATAACCAATATTTATGGAATAGAGGTCTTGGAATTAATTAACAATGAGCTTGCAAAAGGCATTCATAATATAAACATCAAGGGCTCTGCCTTGTCTTCCGGCATTTATTACTGCATCTTGGAAACCAAAGACAGCAGGAAGCATATAAAGTTGGTGAAGCTGTGAAATTATATATTTTGGGTAGAATTTAAACCTGATTTTACAGGGCATAATTTAGCATAAAAAATTATGAACTTAAAACTTTAAATGAAATAGAAAACTATATTAAATCCAATAAACATTTACCAGACGTGCCTTCAGCAGAGGAAATGAAAAAAAACGGTTTGGATTTAGGTGATATGACCATTATATTACTAAAGAAAATAGAAGAAAACACACTTTATATTATTAAACAAAATAAAGAAATAGAAAAACTAAAAAAGGAAAATCAGATATTAAAAGAAAAATGAGATCTTTAATCTTAATATTATTTCTGAATATAGTAAATATTAATTTATTTGCCCAGGATTTAACAGATAGCATTAATCCTAATACTAAATTTAGAAAAAATGCTGTTTTTATAGAAATTGGGGGTAGCAGTTTTTTTGGATTTAGTTTTAACTTTAAAAGAAATTTACTCCTTAACAAAGATATTTCATTATCTGGGTGTATAGGTGCAGGATTTTCTGTTAGTCCATATATATCATTGTCCCCATTGTTTCCCATTAGAGTAAATATAAATTTGAAAAATATTGAATTAGGAATAGGTATTAGTAATTTTATTAAATATGCTGATAAAAATATGGGTATTAATCAATTATTTCGGCCTATTGTATATGAATATAATTATGGAATTTTTAATTTAAACCCACATCCAATTATTGGATATAAAATTATAAATAAGAATAATATATCTTTTTATATAAGTATTTCAACACTTATTTTAATATGGAGAGAAGATAGCCCCTTAATAGTGCCTTGGATAGGTATAAAATATGTGGTTAGATTATAATATTTAATTTAGATGACTTCTATAAATTCAAATAATAATTTAACCGCAAAGATCGCAATGTATTGATTTTTAATTCTTTGCGGAAAATCTTTGCGTTCCTTGCAGTTTCAAAAAATACAATTTTTAGAAGTTCCCTTTATATATAAAAACATTAACAAAATAAAAAAATGAAAATAAAATTTTTTTTTATTACTTATAAGATAAAATTTATTATTCTTTCAGTTTTACTATCTTTTTATTGTATTAAAAATAACTTAAAAGGCCAAATAAGTAATATAATTCAGTCAGATTGTTCAGATTGTCTACCTTCGGAAGCACCTGATGTTTGGATAAATGCAGGCTGTGATGTCCTTAATAATGGAAATGGTGTATATATTAAAGAATGTATTGATGTAGCAGAGCCAGGATATGGTATAATAGCAGACGGTGCAACTGATAATTCTGTTGCACTTAATACAATTATTAATAGTACTGGACAAAGTGGATACACAATAATATATTTCCCAGCAGGAGCATATTATTTTAGTGGAACGATAACTTTAAATAAGAAATTTGTTATTCTTAAAGGCGCTGGTGGTGCAAATGCTCCTAACCAAACACATTTTCATTTCAATTTACCAGAAGGTACAGGAACCTGTATTAATATAATTGGTAATCATATAGGAATAGAAGATGTATATTTTATACAGGATGAATTGAGTTCATCTGAACATGAAGAAAAATACAATACAAATACAATTACAATAAATGGCAGTAATTGTTGGGTTAGAGGTGTTGAAAGTGTTCGTACACGTCGTTTTCATATAGGAATATATGGGAATAATAATACTATATCAGGTTGTTATCTTCATTCGGCAGAAAATTATTCTGATGATGGAGGCAGAGGATATGGAGTTTGCCTATCTGGTAATGCATATAATAATTTAATAGAAAATAATATTTTTAGTCACTTACGTCATTCTATAGTTTTACAATATTATGCCAAACTTAATGTTCTTGGATATAATTATAGTAGAGATCCACATGGATTTAACGGAGGTTATGATGGTACATTAAATTATTCTGAGCATTTAGCAGATTTATGTTTTCATGGACATGGTACACCTGGACCTACTGGAAATTTATGCGATGGAAATTATGTTGAAAGAATTAGATTAGATGCTTATGTCCATGATGGTGATTATAATGGAAGAAATAATACATTTTTTAGAAATGTAGCTATAGGAAGTCCTTTAAGCGTATATAAACCATTTAGTATAGCTCATGTAAATAAAAAGAATGAGAAAAAAGAACAGTACCGACAAAACATAGTAGGTTGTAGTGCAAGACCTAGTATAAAAACTTGGAATAAAATTAATTCAAAAGGTTATTATGCATACTGGTATCAAAAAGTAACTCCTTTCCCTTCACTTACACCTTATTTAATTCCTGAATGGACGGCAATTCCTTATGATCAATATTCTTATTACAAAACGAAAAAACCTGCTTTCTGGTATGATTGGATTAACTGGCCATATTATCCTGATAATAGTGACAATCCTGCAAAATATCGTTATGATAATGAAAGTTGCAAGATAATTCCAGCCGGTTGGAATCTTTATGAAAATATGTGCAGTCCTTGTATTTTTGACACAGGAATAGATATAACAGAAACACCTGCTTTACAACACGATTTTACAGCAACAGAATATATTACTGCTTCTTATGCTATACCCGATGCAGAACCTGTTACTTTTGCAGCAGGACAGTATATAGAATTAAATCCCGGGTTTGAAACTCATGAAAATGGTACTTTTGAAGCTTATATTGACCCAACTATTAGCTGTGATTTTTGTAATAAAATGTTACTGGGAGATTATTATCCGGGTGCACAGGATTATTCTCCAAAACAAAAACCTGAAAAAGAAAAAATAAAAGAAAATAAAAATAACACTGTCTTTGAATGCCGACCTAACCCTTTCAACAACTCAACTCAAATAATATTCAGCATAGAAGAAACAACCAACGTAAGATTATACATAACCAGTATTTATGGAATAGAGGTCTTGGAATTAGTTAACAATGAGCTTGCAAAAGGCATTCATAATATAAATATCAGGGGCTCTGCTTTGTCTTCCGGCATTTATTACTGCATTTTGGAAACAAAAGATATTAGAAAACATATTAAGTTGGTAAAGTTGTAAAATCAGGTCTGATAAACAAAAGTTAGCAAAAATACTTATACAGAGAATATTTCTGTTATGCGGTAAATAACATCAAGTCGTTTGCAATTATCCCGATAGTGCTTTAAAAATCTTCCTAGTCTATGGGAAACTCTGAAAATCTTGATGCGAATGAATTAATAGAAGTCCCCTTAATCTTACAAATACTAATAAACTTGCAAAAGCAATAATTCCCCAATACCAGAATATTAATTTATTTATGTCTTGTGTTTTATAAATTTCTGTTGCAATATTTCCTATAATAAGCCATTGAAATACATACAAAGCAGTAATATTTTTGCCTAACCATTTAATATATTGTAAAATATATGTCTTACCTGATTTTTTTCTATAAACGAGAATAATGTTACCCAAAAACACATAAATATGATATTCCAAACAAAAAATATAATATTATGATGATAATATTTTTCAAGATTAAAAGAAATATTACCTGCATATTTTATTGTGCATATCAAAATTATTCCTAAAACTATAATTATAATCAGTTTTGTTTGTCTAAGTAAATCATTTGGTTTGTTTTCAAGATATTTTTTTTCAAACAATTGAAAAGAATAGCCAATCAATGGGTATGAGAGCCATGGAAATAATGGAAAATAAGACCATCTGTAACTTCCCCAAAGAAAAGCATTTACATATTTTAAAGATGAATTATCACCGGCAAAGTTATGCAAATAAGGAGATATGAATGATATAACAAAAGCCAAAATTAGATATAGAATAAAATTATTTTTAAACACAGGTTTGATTAATGCAATAAAAATAATGCTCAATCCTGCAAAAAGCAGTATATCAACTCCAAAGATGTATTCATAAGGATTAAGCTTAAATGTTCCATTAAATATATGAATCAATAGGTTCATGTTCAATCCAATGTTTAATAATAATCCTAAAACAAGCAACTTCATACCTCTTATGAGCAATTTCTTCTGTGATTTTTTTGTTGTAGATAGAAAATATCCCATAATTGCCACAAAAACAGGAGCAACAGGTGTACCGCCTAAAAAAAGTGATATTTTTCCTATCAAGCTATCATAAACACCTTGTTGAGCAAACTGTTCCATCAGATGCACCTGTATCATCAATATTACAGCAATGCCTTTTAGCAAGTCAGGTGTTTCTTTTCGTGATTTTTCCATTTGTTATTTATACTTTAAGAGGTTATATTTTGCACTTCGGCAAGCTCAGTAGAGCCGTAATAAATTACAGTCATTCATAGTCATTTGGCTTCGCCGTCATTTGTTCGCTACGCTCACTGTCATTTATGGTCATTTGGCTTCGCTGTCATTTAGTTGCTTATTGACTATTTATTGACTATTTAATGACAATTAATGACAACTAATGACAATTAATGGCTATATGTTAAAATTATAATTATTTTCAGGCAACTGTCTGATAAATTAGCTCAAATTATTACGAAGCAGAGTATAGTTTTAAAACCAACAGATAAAATATCTTTCCAAAAATCAGGATAAGATTTACTTACAGATTCAGGATTTTTTATTGCTATTTTACCAAAATTAATAGCTAACGGACTAAATGCCATTGCCATACGATGGTCATTATATGTAGAGATACATAAGTTTGAAAAAGTTTTACTGTTATCCTGTCTGTTTTCTAAAATCCATTCAGAATCGGACTTTCTAAAAAATTTTATATTAAATTTTACTAATTCTTTTTTAAGAGCATTTGTTCTGTCTGTTTCTTTAATTTTTAGATTTTGTAAGCCCTTAAAATGTCCTTTTATGTTTAATGCAGCACAACATACAATGACTGTTTGAGCTATATCAGGATAATCAGTAAAATCAAAATCAAATTGTTTTATTTTCAAATTATCATTTTTTGACAAATGAATGCCATCAGATATAAAATACGTTTCTACTCCAAAATTTTTAAATATCTCTGTAATTATCCTATCTCCTTGGATACTTTGTTTTTTTAGACATTTAATTGTAATATCAACTTTATCAGCAAGGGCAGCCATCTCATACCAATATGAAGCAGCAGTCCAGTCAGATTCTACATAATAATCTTTTGCAATATAATTTTGATTTTTTATTATAATGGTGCTACTATTTTTTATAATTTCTATGCCAAAATGCTTCATTATATTCAAAGTCATCTTAATATAAGGTTCGGAAGCAATGTTTCCTTTCAAATGAAGTGTTAATCCCTGTGGCAGACAAGGAGCTATTAAGAGCAAAGCTGTGATATACTGACTGCTGACATCTGCATCAATATTTATTTCATCATTTGATAATATTGTCCCTTTTATTAACAAGGGTGGATAAAATTTTTTTTCTAAATATTCAATTTTTGCTCCAAGATTGCGTAAAGCATTAACAAGTATTGCTACCGGGCGTTTTTTCATTCTCTCAGAGCCGGTCAAAAGCCATTTTCCTTGTTTTATTGAAAGAAAACCGGTAAGAAAACGCATTGCAGTTCCTGAATCTTTAACATCTAAGATCTGTGCTGTCAGGCAGTTGCCTGATACAGTGTTTATTTCAGTATGCGAACTAACAGATACTTTATCTAATAAGTTACTTAAAATTATTGTATCTTCGGCTTTGGATAAATTATAAATCTTAAAACTATCTTTACAAAGTGCTTGTATTATCAACAGACGATTACTCTCACTTTTTGAACCATTAAGTGAGACCATACCTTTTATTATCTTATCATCTTTTGAAACAAGCAAAGCTTTCATTTTTTTTATCATAAAAATTAGGATATATTGATATTATTTCAATTTTTTATAATAATCAAGTCCTTGTAAAATTAATTTTTTATCACATTTTTGGTTTGTCAGTGCTTTGCCAATACAAGAAATCAAAGTAAAGTTTATTTCTCTTTTACTATTTTTCTTATCATTGAGCATTATATCAAATAAATCATTAAAAGAACTTTGTTTTATTGGATAAAATTTGAAATTTGACAGCATAAAATATACAATTTCGTTTAATTCGTTTTTTGTCAATGCTGCATATTTATAAGACAGATAAGATTCGCATATAATACCCATTGCAACAGCTTCGCCATGTAATAATGGTCTTTTGTCATTTAATAAAGAGTATGATTCAAAAGCATGCCCAACAGTATGTCCAAAATTTAAAATTTTACGTAAGTTATGTTCTTTTGGGTCAGATATAACTATATTATTTTTTAATTCAACAGAACGGATAATCAAATTTTTCCAGTCCTTAATATTATCAAAAGGACTATTCTTAATAATGTTCCAAAAATACTTATCTGCTATCAAACTATATTTAACAATTTCAGCAAAGCCGGATAACAAACATCTTTTGTTAATCGTTTTTAAAAAATCAGTGTTTATAAATACTGCGTCAGGATTTTTAAAAAGTCCTATTTGATTTTTAAGACCTTTAAAGTCAATGCCAACTTTTCCGCCTGTTGAAGCATCAACCTGCGATAATAATGTTGTAGGAATGTTTATAAAACCAATACCGCGTTTAAAGGTAGAAGCAACAAAACCGCCTATATCACTTATCATTCCTCCGCCAAGATTAATGACAACAGATTTTCTGTCTGCATACATATCGGTCAGCTTCTGCCATAGATATTTTGAAGTGTCAATGGTCTTATTATTTTTCCCATCTTCTATTTCAATAATAGTTGCCTTTTTTAAGCAATCAACATGAGTAATTAATTGCGGCAAACAATATTTAACAACATTTTTATCAACAAGAATAAAAAATTTACTATCAGAATATTCAGGTCTTTGTAAAAAAGTATTAATATCATTAAATATATTATCAGAGATAAAAATAGAATAATTATCAGATTTTATTTTTTGTGTTTTATTCATTATGCTATTACTTTATAATCACTAAGACAGATAGTTTAATTTTTAGGTATTTTTAAGTATTTTCTTCAAATATATAAAAAACTTTTCCAAAGTTGTCGCGCGACCTAAAGTTTAGTAAAAATATGCGACACTAAGTTTTAGAAGTTCTTTGACATATTGCTAAATTCATAATATTTTCATAAGTGATAATACTATTTTGAATTTCCGTTATAATATTGC
>Ga0265594_1000832_pt1 | contig 24920 bp, 29 predicted proteins | sample saktaG_11_FD_190147 | JGI IMG/M metagenome (GOLD analysis project Ga0265594, IMG submission 190147) | Saline water microbial communities from Sakinaw Lake, British Columbia, Canada - sak_2011_5_24_80m | ecosystem: Environmental > Aquatic > Non-marine Saline and Alkaline > Saline ... | reverse complement strand
TTATGGCAGTTGTAAAGGAGAAAGTTTGCAGAGGGGAAAGTCAGAGAAGTATCGCGCTTTCAGGCAAGCTTAAAAAAGATGGGGTTGAAGGCGTCAATTCTGCCGCGTCAGCGGCTTACTTGAACAACCTATAATGATAAGTATTCAATAGGATAGCGTGGCCCGACCTCGAGAAGCCCCCACTGGACGGAGAAACCGGACTGCCGCGAAGCGGTTTAGTTCATGTAAAGAATAGCGTAATTAGTGTTTGTATAACCATATCGATCATGATATCGTAATACAAAATAGATCGATGGAGGTATTGGCATGCAATCAGTAACCGTATCACCAAAATATCAAGTCGTTATACCAAAAACAGTTAGGGAGGCATTGAATCTTCGTCCGGGCCAAAAAATGCAGGTTGTCGAATATGCCGGACGTATTGAACTTATACCGGAACGCGATATCAAAGAACTCCGTGGATTCCTCAAGGGCATCAATACTGAATTCAAACGAGAGGAAGATAGAGTATGAATATCGTAGATTCTTCCGGCTGGCTTGCATACTTCGCAGATGAGCCTAATGCCAAGCATTTCCTGACCCCGCTAAGTGATTCGGCTTTGCTTGTTGTCCCAACGGTAACGATATATGAGGTCTTCAAGGTCATTCTCCGGGAGTCCAGTGAGAATGAAGCACTGCAGGGGGTTGTTGCTATGCAAAAAGGGAAAGTTGTGGATCTGAACGCATCATTGGCAATCGCCGCTTCAAAGCTAAGTTTGGAGCATAATCTTCCAATGGCGGACAGTATTATTCTCGCAACGGCGCAGGAATTCAAAGCCATTCTCTGGACTCAGGATTCAGATTTTAAAAATATAAGTAATGTGAAGTATCTTCCCAAGAAATAAAAAATGGCCAACACATATGAGCCGCACCTTTGTCAATAGGCAAAAAAATCCCTTTAGGGAAAAAGTATTTTCCCCTCTTGTTCTTTAACAAATCGAAGAACCTGTCTTTGTTTCTAAAAACGTGCTGGGCTTTGAAAGCCTGCTACAAACACATATTGAGGGTCTCTTACGCCGTTTTACGGCAGGTTTGCCTTGATTGATATTAGCAAACGCGGGTGTAGCAGGGGGTCCGGCTTCAGTCTGACTGAGAAGCCATTTGGTCCATCTCCCATTCTGCGCCACGATGACGCTAAAACGCTTGTTGTGGGCGGGGGGGAAATCAAGAAGAATATATTCAAGGCAGGACTCAAACAAAGTGTATAAGCAATTGCTGGTTAGTCGGGGACCCCATTTTGTTGTGGCCGCTTCGCCCGCTAAAATCATCCGCGAGTGAAAGTTCGAAGGTCGGCATGGAGATCAATAAATAGGGACAGCTGTCCCTATTTTATGGGAGGGAGATCATGAAAGATTACATTCCATTGAAAAGCCGATTTTGGCTCATTCAGGCAACCTGCCTGATTCTTTTTCTGTTGGCGGTGCAGGGATGCGCAATAAGGAACGAACTCTCCGTTTCGCGGGTCGATCCATCCATAGGCCAGCGAGTGCAGAAGGCGCTTGATGCCGCTGTGGCCGAGTACAATGTTCCCGGCGCGGTTTTAGTATTGGGAGACATGAACGGGAACACACAAACCTGGACGAGCGGTCTGGCGGAACTTGAAACTAAAAAGCCAATCTCCAAGGACTTATATTTCATGATCGGGAGTACCACAAAATCCTACACAGCCACGATGGTTCTTCAATTGGTTGACGACGGGCTCATCAAGCTCGACGAACCGATCGGGAAGTACTTGCCCGGCCTCGTCCCTCGACAAAATAAAATCACCATCCGGCACCTGTTGGAAATGCGAAGCGGCCTGGGGGCGTATGGGCCAAATCCCGAGTTTGTAAAATTCATGGAACCCGATCCTCTCCGGGCGTGCACGCCGGAACAGCTTGTCAAGTTCAGCCTCGATAAAACAATAGAGCCCGACAAGGAATTTAGTTACACCAACGTCAACTACATCCTACTCGGCATGCTGATCGAGAAAGTCACTAACAATTCTTTAAGTAATGAGATGAAAAGGAGAATTCTTCAGCCGTTGGGTATGTCCCATACCTTTATGCTCACGGAGCTGAAAATGCCCACCCCTTACGCACACGGCTATCTCTATGAGGAGGGGAAAGTGGTCGATGCAACCTATTCAATACATCCGTCCATCTTCTGGACCGCGGGCGGTATTGTTTCCACGGCTGCCGATCAGCTTATCTGGGCAAAAGCCCTGGTCGAAGGCCGGCTTCTGTCGCCACAGGCCCATTCGGAGCAGTTCAATATGAAACCGGCCGCAGGTAGGCTGGGCTTTTACGGCTTTGGGGCGTTGAACATGAATGGACTAATCGGGCATGGGGGTAATGTGAACAACATGTATACGTCTTTTGTCGGACGATATCATGGATATGACTGCGTAATCCTCGTAAATGGCCAGGTCGGAGATTCCGAAGAAAAAACCTTCAGGGCTAAAGCTATACTGGAAAAAGTCATAAAAGAGACTGGATTGTAACCCATACTGCTAACCCGGCGCTCCAGCCGACGCAAAAAGCCGCATGGCTGCTCATGCCAGATGTTATGCCAGAGAATGAAATAATAATGAATCAAGAAACTATTTCTCGAGAGTCGCATTTGCGAAGCATTTTGAAAGCATGCACATGGCGCGTTGTCGCAACATGCACAACTTTCGCAATAGCCTATGTAGTTACAGGCAAGCCATCCGTGGCTTTCACAATTGCTGGCGTTGAGGTCGTTACAAAAATAGTCGTTTACTATTTTCACGAGAGAGCGTGGCACCTGATCCCACGGGGAACGATAAGAAAACTGATCAAGAGAAAATAGGCATATCAACCGCATCAACTCCGGCTGTGAACTTACCCAAGGTGGGGGTCAAGTCTGCTCTTGACTCATGTTCACTGAATAAAAGGGGTTCGAGTAGAATGAAACGGTGCAGATACTGGCGAAAAGTTTAGATCTTTGGTGAACCTCAATTTTAGCGTTTGATGAAATATTGTAATATTTTCATGGATGAACTGATGATATTTACGGATGGAAGTGTGAATCCTCATTCAAATATTGGATATGGGGCTTACCTGGCTGTGTCTGAACGTGGACTTTCGTTGGATTCGTTGAGGCCACACGTGAAAGTGAGGCGATTTGAGCATACGTCTTCAACGAAACTGGAATTGCAGACTTTATTATGGGCGCTAAGCGATATTCAAACATTGGGGAGTAGGGTGATTGTGTATACGGATTCTCAAAACATCATGGGTTTACAGGGAAGACGTGATCGGCTTGAGCAAAATGATTATCGTTCAAAGAAAAATAAGCTCCTCAACAATTATGAGATGTATCGGGAATTTTATAGAATGACCGATCAGTTGGACTGTGAATTTGTTAAAGTGCGTGGACATCAGGTATCAAATCAAAAAGATGATATTGATAGCCTTTTTACACTTGTGGATAGGGCTTCAAGGAATGCGCTGAGAGAGGCAATGGGGGTCAACCCTTTACTTTGGAACTGACAAGCGGGCGCATTCCAAGCAGCTTGCTGCGAGGAGCTTCAAATGCCATCATGACCGGAAACAAGCGCGCGCAAGACGTCGGAGACAACATCTTTATGCTCAGCCATAATGATCTTTATTACTCCTCCTTTACCCGTAAACAACTGACCCAGAGAGCCGCCGTCAATATTCAGAAGGCAGCAGAGCAATCTGGGTGCATGCGCCTCCAGGACCTGTTCGATATGGCGATAGAAACGCTCCGCACCATCATTGGAAAATAAAAGCAGTCGCGAAATCCGGTCTCCATAGGGGGCATCTGTTTGCTCCCTGACATTAGTAATCCCTTTTTTTTCACCGGTGAGTTTTTGAAGAATCGGTTCGAAGCCAATACGAATCCGGCCCCGAAGCCTCGCCTGCTTCAGCGCTATTTTGATCGGTTCACTCAGAGTAAAAAAATGCTTAACAATGTAAAGCAAAACGCTTTAAACGGTGGCACTTATTATGCAAATTGGGATATTTTGATGGCCTGGTTTGCCGGAGAACCTTGTGAAGTAGCTATCTTGGGAAAAGAATTTGATAAACATTATTTGCCCAATGTGTTTTTCTCAGGTGGAAAAAGTGAAGGAACATTGCCCTTGCTTGAAAATAAATTGATAGAGGGACAAACCACGATTCATATGTGCCAGAAGAAAGCGTGTAAATTTCCTGTAACTGAAGTAAAAGAAGCATTGGAACAAATCTTTAAATAAAACGATATCGCTTGAAAAATAGGCCGGGCTCAAACAGGCAATTCCGGGGACAGTCAAGAATTCCCCCTGAGGATAATGCTGATATAGATAGGAAACTTATTCAAATGAGCAAATTATTTCTATCCCTAATGTGGTTTTTAGCCTTATATAGCTTTTCTTTCGCTGGAGAATGGACCGTCAAAGATAAACACACTTTAAGATTTGAAGGCCCTATCGAAAAAAACGACATCCCCAAGTTCAATGAGCTGGTTAGTGAAGACATTAAAACCATCATCGTAAACTGCGGTGGAGGTGATGTACTCGCGGCAATACCAATTGCTGAGAAAATTCAAAGTCAAAAAATCGATATAATTGTTGATGGTATATGCGCTTCATCGTGCGCTAATTACTTTTTCATCGCGGCTAATAATAAAAAAGTGCCCAAAGGGAGCCTTTTTTTGTTGCATGGAGGTATTGCTCCAATGTTAGAGCACAAAGACCAAATGGTCGAACAGATAACTAAGGCTGGTGGTACTCCTGAACAGATAGGGTCGTACCTGAAGGCTTGGCATGAGGGCGCTAAAAAGGAACGTGATATTTATGAAAAAGCGGGAGTGGATGTGTCCTTACTTGAATATTCTTATCGTGCAACCAACGGGAAATATGACTTTTGGGCTCCCCCTCTCGCAACATTGAAAAAATTTGGCGTCAAGAATATTATTGAATTCTGGTATCCAAACTCTGATGAAGAAATGAACGCCCTCGCTAATAAACTTCGTAATGAATACGCTAAGAAGTATACTACACATTCTTCACATTTGAACATTATGGGTGGGGATATTGATCAATATAAGCCAGAACATAAAAGCACTCCCTTGAAGAAATGAGATAATCGGGTAAGGGAAAGTTTCTCTCTCGCCACTGCAATTCCGGGTGCTGGTCGGTCCCTAAGCTTACCGGTCCTCCGTTGAAGGAGTCGGATCTTTTTCAGTTTCATCGGGTTCAACCGCCTTGTTTTCCAGCTTGCGCTGCCTTTTTTCCTCTTTCTTTTTTTTCTTGGCCAATTCTTTCTGACGTTTCTGGAACTGGAAATGAGATTTTGCCATGGCATTTCCTTTCTGGTCGGTTGCCGGATCAATAAGATCGCTGACAATAGGAAAAAGAATCTCAGCCAGCATAATTGTGGTTTGATGCAAGCGACCAATAAAAAAGGCGTCCCCCGTTTCACAGGGGATGCCTTTAATCGCTTTAAAAAGCAGGTTAGACAACGGTCACATTGGCAGCAGCCGGACCTTTTGGCCCTTGCTCGATGTCAAAAGTCACGCGCGCACCTTCACTGAGGGTTTTAAAGCCGGTCGCATTGATTGCGTTATGATGCACAAATACATCCGGTCCGTCTTCCTGTTCGATGAATCCAAAACCTTTACGGTCATTAAACCACTTAACTGTTCCATTTGCCATAATATCATCCTCCTTTCGAAAAATTTCAACGTTACAAACTGAAGGATGATAGCGTTTACAAACGGAGATTTCCCACAGAAAGAACCCCTCCCGCCAATTTATGGCGGGGCTTAATTGATAGTATATACTAAGCGCCTTTATACGTAATAGCAAGCCAAATATCTACTTTTTTAAAATATCAACAAAGAGGCTGCAAACAGGCTTGGAGAGGCTATTTTTAAGCAAGGTGGTCACAAATACAAAAAAGAGGTTACAGTATGAACCATAACCCCTTTTAGTTTCTGGAGGCGGCAACCGGACTCGAACCGGTGAATAACGGTTTTGCAGACCGCTGCCTTAGCCACTTGGCTATGCCGCCTTGAAACTTCTGAAAGTTAAGACGCTTGCAAAACCTGCAAACGTCTTAACTTTTTATTCGTATGGAGCGGGCGAACGGATTTGAACCGTCGACGTCCACCTTGGCAAGGTGGCACTCTACCACTGAGTTACGCCCGCATGTATTTTGCATGTCGAAAATTATGTTAAAATCAATATATTGTCAATAAAAATTTTTACGTTAAATTCTTTTTTCCGAATGTCACTCTTCAATTGTTCCCCTGTAAAATTTTACGAAGTAGTCCACACCTGACCAGATTGTCAAAATCAGGGCAACGTAGAGGATGATCATACCTACGAGATGGGCACTAATCCCAAACAGCGGATAATGAATTATGAGAGCTGATACGGCAATATTTTGAGATAGCGTTTTTCTCTTCCCCAACTTACTGGCAGCAATAACAATACCATCTGACAAGGCAATATTTCTTGTTCCGTCAACAACAATATCACGTATGATAATTAAAGCCACGATCCATGCCGGAATATGACCTATGGGTATCATCAATACCATAGCCGTGTTTACAATTATCTTGTCTGCCATGGGATCCAGCAATTTCCCCATCTTGGTTACAATACCGTATCTTCTGGCTATGTAGCCATCCACCAGGTCCGTCAGCGCTGCAAGAATAAAAAGGACTGCTATAAATAAGCTTAATGTCCTGCCCGGGGAAAGGAGAATCAAAAACAATACAGGTATTACACCAATTCTAAGCAATGTTATGGTGTTGGGAAGATTAAATATCTCTTTCTTTTCCGCCCCTATGGGCAGTCTATCAAATGACTTTTTTAAGTAATCGACGATCATAGATTATTACTCTATCCCTTTTTCCCCGGTACCTTTTTCCAATCGGCCAGAAACCTTTCTATCCCTATGTCGGTAAGCGGATGCTTTGATAACTGCGCTATCACCTTGAAAGGAATAGTCGCAATATCGGCTCCCATCATCGCCGCTTCGAGCACGTGCAGCGGGTGTCTCACACTGGCAACAATAACCTCGGTTTCAAAATCATAATTGCTGAAAATAACCATTATCTGTTCCACAAGATCCATACCGCCATGGGAAATGTCATCAAGTCTTCCCACAAACGGGCTCACATAAGCGGCGCCTGCCTTGGCCGCCATCAGTGCCTGAAGAGGAGAAAAAACGAGCGTTTGATTGACACGAATCCCGGAATCGGAAAGCCTTCTGGTTGCTTTCAATCCCTCAGTAGTCATCGGAACCTTCACAACCACATTATCACCCAGTTCTGCCAGCTTACTCCCCTCCGCAACAATTCCATCCGCATCTAAACTGATTGCCTCCAGGCTCACAGGACCTTCGACTACCGCCAAAATATCCTTAATAACAACCTCAAACTCCTTGTTTTCCTTTGCTATCAGAGACGGGTTGGTAGTCACGCCGTCGACCATTCCCATACTAATGCCTTCTTTAATTTCAGCAATATTTGCAGTGTCTATAAAGAATTTCATGCATCCTCCTCATATTTACTTAATATCATTGATCGGAGCTTTTTCCCTCCGCCTTATATTTAATAAAACATTCTTCACTGCAGAAGTAAACCGTCTTGCCATTTATAGATGCCTTGTAAGCATCGCTTATCGGCACATAAGTATGGCAGTAAGGATCCATCACTAAATCTTCCTTTTCAACAGGCGTCACTCCTTCAGGAAACTCATTGGGCGGTTTCGCCGAAGAAAGGAAAAAACCTCTGGCCAGCCGGTATACTAAATAAATGATCCCAGCCGTAACTATAAAACGAAGAAACATATTGCTCCTCTTACCACTTTCATTAAAAATTCAACATCATACCGCTTTTTTATGTTACTGCCGAACGGACGTTAATCAGTTCAACCGAGCTTTCGTCCTTGAGACCGCCCAGCAGTTCCTTGACTGAAACTCCAAAGGCGGGGTGAACAAAATCAGGGGCAATCTCACATAATGGAACGAGGACAAACCGTCTTTTATGAAGCTCGGGGTGAGGTATTATCAGCGTTTCATCACCTACGGTATTCTGTCCATAAAGAAGAATGTCCAGATCTATTGTTCTCGGGCCCCATTTTTCTGCTCTTATCCTGCCCATGTCATTTTCGATCTGCTGCAGGCTCTTCAAGAAAAAGTGCGCAGAAAAAGTTGTTCTCGCTTCAATAACACAATTGACGAACGGATCTTGTTCTGAAAAACCGACGGGCTCGGTCCTGTATAAAGAAGATCTCTGCAAAACCTCCACCTCATTGAGAGATGAGATGAGTTCAACAGCCCGAAGGCAATTACCAATGGAATTACCCAGATTGGAACCTATACATACAAAACTGACAATGCCTCGCAAATCTTCCCTGCATCTCCCATCAAATACCCGTTATTTATTCCTTAATTCCAGCACGTCCTGCATATCGTAAAGCCCGTTCTTCTGGTCTATGATCCACATCGCCGCCCTGATCGCACCCTTTGCAAAATTGTCCCGGCTGTGGGCCTTGTGGATAAATTCCAGCCGTTCGCCGGTACCGCCAAAAATAACGGTATGTTCACCAACGATATCACCGGCCCTCACAGTTTGAACGCCTATTTCCTCCTTTGTCCGCGCTCCAATCATGCCCTTTCTTCCATAGACACCCACCTGATCCAGATCACGGTCGAGGGAGGTGGCTATAATCTGGGCCATCTTCACTGCCGTCCCGCTGGGTGCATCTTTCTTTAAGTTATGATGCGCTTCCACTATCTCCACATCAAAGTCATCTCCCAGGATACCGGCCACATCTTCCAGCACTTTAAACATTACATTGACACCAATACTCATATTGGGGGCAAGAACGCATCTTGTTTTTTCAGCTAATTTTTTTACTTTCCCCATCTCGTCCGGTGTAAATCCTGTACTTCCAATTACGATGGCTCTATTATTTTCAGAGGCAATCCCAAGATGAGCCAGAGATGTCTCATGATTAGTAAAATCTATGATGACATCCCCATTTCTGACACATTTTTTAATATCATCCTCTATTATTACGCCGGTTTTGTCCAGACCGAGTCTCTCCCCGATATCCTTACCAACAGATGGGTGACCCTTCATCTCCACGGCACCGGCTACCTCTATTCCTTCAGTTTCGGAAATGAAGCTGATTATCCTGCTCCCCATCCTGCCGGCAGCACCCGTAACGATCACTCTGACCATAGTAAATATCCTCTAAATCAATCCGTAATCTGACACGACCTTCTTCAGCTTTTCATAATTGGCATCGGACATCTTCGACAGGGGAAGTCTCAGCTCATATTCAATCTTTCCCATCATGGCAAGCGTCGCCTTTACGGGAATAGGATTAGTCTCAAAAAAGAGTGCGCTCATCAGGGGAAACATCTTGTAATGCAATGCTCTCGCCCGCGGTAAATCGCCCGCCTCAAAAGCATCAATCATGCCCGCCATATCAGCCGGTGCCACATTCGACGTTACAGAAATGACTCCCTTTCCTCCAACGGCGAGGAGCGGAAGAACGGTAAAATCGTCACCGGACAGAACAGTAAAATCATCACCGCAACAACCAATGACTTCACTCACCTGATTAAGTGATCCGGTTGCCTCTTTTATCCCGACAATATTGTCGATCCGGGATAATTTGCCAACCGTTTCCGGCAAAAGATTGGTCCCCGTTCTGCTCGGAACGTTGTACGGGATAATCGGAATCGGAACTTTTTCAGCTATCATTTTATAATGCTGATACAGGCCTTCCTGTGTCGGCCTGTTATAATAAGGTGTTATCATCAACACTCCGTCCACCCCTGCATCATAAGCATGCTTCGTTAACCGTACAGCTTCTTCGGTGCTGTTCGATCCTGTACCGGCAATAACGGGCACTCTCTTGTTGACCGCCTCTACGGTGATTTCAATAACCCTGTCATGTTCCTCATATGACAGTGTAGCAGATTCACCAGTCGTCCCGCAGGGAACTATGCCATCGGTCCCATTCTCTATCTGGAACTCAATAAGTTCCCTGAATGACTCCTCGTCCACCTTTCCATCCTTGAAAGGTGTGACAATTGCCACTATCGCGCCCTTAAACATAAATTCCTCCTTCTATCCTGCTCTTTCCATCATTCGTAAAAATTCCATTAAAGGGAGAGGGTTAACTTTTATCCTCTCAAAAATTCCGGTATCTCCTCCCCCTTGATCAGATCAGAATATTCTTCTCTCTCTCTTATAACATAATACCGATCATCTTTAACAAGAATCTCCGGTATCTTGGGTCTCGAATTATAATTTGATGCCATGGTGAAACCGTAAGCACCAGCGCTCATTACCGCAATAAGCTCCTCTTTGTTGAACCGAGGGAGCATTCTCCCCTTTGCAAGAAAATCCCCCGACTCACAGATCGGTCCAACAACATCTGCGAGAAAACTCTCCCTGTCGCTCAATATTACAGGTTGGATGTGATGGTATGAATCATAGAGACTGGGGCGTATCAAATCGTTCATTCCCGCATCGACGATAACAAAATTTTTGTCAACATTGCTCTTCGTGTAAAGTACTTTGGAAACCAGTATCCCGGCATTGCCGACAATCACCCGTCCAGGCTCAAGTATGAAAGTGCACCCGATATCCTTCGAGGCATCAATAACCGCCCGTGCATACTCCTCGGGGTTAGGAGGAGTTTCATTGTCGTATGTAATACCGAGACCGCCCCCTAAGTCGAGATACTTTATATCAATATCCTCTTCCCTTAGAAGGTATATCAACTTTTTTAAACGGTCAATGGCGCCTAAAAAAGGAGAAATTTCAGTCACCTGAGAACCTATGTGGCAATCCACCCCTATAATATCAACGTGCTCTAATCTCTTTGCCTTACGGTATTCGTCCAGAGATCTTTCAACATCTATTCCAAATTTACTCTCCTTAAGACCGGTTGCTATATGAGGATGTGTCATCGGATCAATATCCGGATTTATCCGTAAGGCAATCCCGGCTTTTTTACCCATCCTCCTCGCACAGTCATTTATCAACTCAAGTTCCTGGGAAGATTCAACATTAAACATCAGTATTCCGGCTTTGAGGGCACTCTCTATCTCATCCACTCTCTTTCCGACACCGGAATAAACTACCTTATTCGGATCAGTACCTGCCTTGAGCGCACGATACAACTCACCCCCGGAAACAACGTCCATTCCCCCGCCTTCATTCACGAATATTTTCAGTATAGCAATATTAGAATTGGACTTGACAGAAAAACAGGTGATATGGGGAACATCAGCAAAGGCCGTATCAAAGACGCGAAAATGACGCGTCAGGGCCCTGTGGCTGTATAAATAAAATGGTGTACCAAGCTCTCTGGCAATATCATCCACTGGCACTTCTTCACACCATAGCGTATTGTCTACATAATTGAAGTAATTCATAGCCGAATCATAAGATAGTAAAAATTACTGCTCCTCAATACGATATTTTCAAAACTGTATAAAACTTTAAAAACATGATTCTTGATATTTGATTTCCGCAATGTTCGAATTACCACTGCAATACCCGTCGGAATTACATATCTCAATCTTATAAGAATACAACCATCCTGCCTTTACCTTTGAATCAATATAATTTATTTTCCCCTTTGCTTCCTTGAGCAGCTTTGGATCCCCGGAGGAAAGCTCGGCAATAAGTAAATAGTATCGCGGACAACCAACACAACTGTCACCTTCTATTTCCAGTGCACTTCTATATATCTTAAATTCGGCAACATCAGTGTTACTTTCCGGAACACTCCAGCCAAGAATAATTCCTTTGTCGGCGATTTTGACGCTGAGATCAGCAACCGCCTCCGGAATTTTGATTTCCGGCGGAACAGGATTCCCCTTTTTCCCGCAACTAAGACAAATTACCGTCAGGGAAAAGAGGACTGTTATCAATAAAACATTTTTCACAGTATTATTTTTGATGACCAAACGCCCTCCCCCACATAATTGTTTTTAATCTTTACCTCGTGATTACCGTTCCTCATGCCTCTTTTTCGATCGCTTCAATCCTCTTCAGAACAACTTCTCTTGCTGTACCGCCATAACTTTTTTTTGAGCTGACAGAACCTTCCGCAGTCAAACATCCATAAATATCCTCGTCAAAACCGGAATAGAATTCCCCGAATTCTTCAATGGTAAGGTCAGACAGTTCCTTGTCATTTTCAAGACAGTACCCCACGATACGTCCCACTATCCCATGTGATTTCCTGAAAGGAACACCCTTCATCACCAGATAATCGGCAACATCCGTAGCTGTTGAAAATCCCCCGGCCGCCTCCTCCAGCATCCTATCCTTCTTAAATTTCAGGTTCTTGGTCATCTCCGACAGGATAGTAAGGCATCCTTTAACCGTATCAACCGTATCAAAGAGCGGTTCCTTGTCTTCCTGCATGTCCCTGTTGTACGACATGGGAAGACCCTTCATCACAGTCAGAAGGGAAACCAGGTTTCCATAGATACGACCTGTCTTCCCCCTTATCAGCTCGGCGACATCCGGATTTTTCTTCTGGGGCATGATACTGCTGCCCGTGGCGAAGGAATCGGATATCTCTACAAAATCGAACTCACTGCTCGACCAGATAACAAGGTCTTCACAAAAGCGGCTCATATGCATCATCAAAAGAGACACATCAAAGATAAACTCGGCCACAAAATCCCTATCCGAAACAGCATCCATGCTGTTTTCGGCAATTTTTGGAAATTTCAATAGTTCAGCCACATAATCCCGGTCAATCGGGAGACCGGTACCAGCCAGGGCAGCGGAACCGAGAGGCATAATATTTATCCTGTTGTAACACTCCTTCAGTCTGCTCTCATCCCGATCCAGCATTTCCCGGTAAGCAAGAAAATAGTGGGACAAAAGTACCGGCTGCGCCTTCTGCAGGTGGGTGTAACCAGGCAAAATGATATCAATTTCGTTCTTTGCTGTGACAAGGATAGAAGACTTTAGCGAGGAGATCAAACCGAGTATTATGTTAACTTCATCCCTGAGGTAAAGCCTCATGTCGAGGGACACTTGATCATTTCTGCTTCTGCCAGTGTGGAGCTTCTCTCCCGCCTTTCCAACACGTGCAATAAGTGCCTTTTCAACAGCCATGTGCACATCTTCAAGCTCTAAAGTCCACATGAAATTTCCAGCTTCAATATCATCCAGAATATCCTTGAGCCCTGTAATTATCTTCTTTTCTTCTTCAGTAGAAATGATACCCTGCCTGGCAAGCATCTTACAGTGAGCAATACTGCCTTCAATATCATATCGATAAAGACGTTTATCAAACATGATGGAAGCGGTAAACTCCTCTACCAGTTTATCGGTGGGCTGATTAAACCTGCCCCCCCAAGGCTTTTCATCAGATCCTGACATTTGATACCCCTCAATCTTCCCCGCCTGCAAGGAACAGGGCATTTAACTCTTCTTCGACTGCTGTATCTTTAATCTCAATGCATTGAGCTTGATAAAGCCGGTGGCGTCCTGCTGGTTGAAAACCTCATCTTCGTCAAAGGTCACGACATCCTCTCTGTACAGAGAGTTGGGTGATTTTCTCCCCGCTACGATACAGTTTCCCTTATATAATTTAAGACGTGCCGTCCCGGTAACATTTTCCTGTGTCTCATCAATCATCGTTTGCATCATCTTCATCTCTGGCGAATACCAGAAACCGTTGTATACAAGCTGCGCATACTTGGGAACAAGTGAATCCCTCATAAACATGACTTCCCTGTCCATGGTAATAGACTCTACTGCACGATGAGCAGCCCAGAGAACAGTTCCAGCAGGTGTCTCATAAACCCCTCTCGATTTCATTCCCACGTAGCGGTTTTCAACCAGATCCACCCTGCCAATACCGTTGGCTCCCGCCAGCCTGTTCAGGTAATCGAGGAGTTTCGCCGGGCTCATCCTCTCCCCGTCAACGGCAACAGGATTCCCCTTCTCAAAATCTATCTCCACATAGGTCGGCTTATCCGGGGCAGCCTCCGGAGACACCGTTAAAACAAACATGTCCTCATCAGGCTCAACCCAGGGATCTTCCAATATCCCCCCCTCATGAGAGAGATGCATAAGGTTTCTGTCTTCACTGTATGGTTTTTCTTTCGTCATGGTAATCGGGATATTATGTTTGTCGGAATAATCAATCATCGATTTTCTCGAATCAAAAGTCCAGTTATCATCCCTCCAGGCAGCTATGATCTTTATGCCCGGATTGAGGGCCATGTAGGTCAGTTCAAATCTTACCTGATCATTCCCCTTCCCTGTGCCACCGTGGCACACTGCATCTGCCCCCTCTTTTTCCGCAATTTCAATCTGCTTCTTTGCTATGAGCGGCCTGGCCAGAGAAGTTCCTAACAGATATGATCCTTCATATTTTGCATTGGCGCGAAGAGCAGGAAATACAAAATCCCTTACAAATTCTTCCCGTAGATCCTCAATGTATACCTTACTGGCCCCGGTGTTTATCGCCTTCTCTTCCAGCCCATCCAATTCCTCTCCCTGTCCGAGATCGGCTGCAAATGCCACAACTTCACAGCCGTAGGTCTCAATCAACCACTTTAGAATAACCGAGGTGTCCAATCCTCCGGAATATGCCAGAACAACCTTTTTTATATCCTTCATCTAAAAATATCCCTCCGTAAATCCCCTTTTTTGTTCTTTGTGCCTTTGAACCTTTGCCACTTTGTCTTATTACATCAATATTTCCATAACCGCCTTTTGAGTATGAAGGCGGTTTTCCGCCTGGTCTATCACCACCGAGAGAGGACCGTCTATTATATTATCGGTTATCTCCTCTCCCCGATGGGCTGGAAGACAATGCATTATAATAACATCATCTTTGGCACAACCGACCAATGCTTCATTTACCTGATAATTTTTAAATTCCTTCACCCTCTTATCGTGTTCATTTTCCTGTCCCATACTGGCCCACACATCTGTATAAATCACATCTGCATCCTTCACAGCATCATATGGATCCCGATAGAGAGTTACCTCTCCTTCCTTCACTCCCCTCTGAAGAATAGTCTTATCAGGATCATATCCTGCAGGGCAGGCAAGCGCAAGCTGGAAGGGCAGTTTTGCTGCGGCATTTATCCAGGAGTTCGCTATATTGTTTCCGTCACCTATATAAGCAATCTTCAGACCTTCATATCCTCCCTTTTTCTCTATAAGCGTAAAAAGATCACTCAATATCTGACATGGATGGAGAAGGTCCGTCAAACCATTTATGACAGGAATCGTCGCACTTCTGGCAAATTCATCAACCAGCTCCTGAAAAAATGTTCTTATCATAACGCCATTTAAATATCTGGATATTATCCTTGCAGTATCAGCAACAGTCTCGCCCCTTCCCAGCTGTATGTCGCTCATATTGAGAAATATGGCTATCCCTCCTAACTGATACATACCCACCTCAAAAGAAAGTCTCGTCCTCGTAGACGATTTTTCAAATATCATACCAAGGGTCTTTCCTCTCAAAGGTGTATACGGCTCTCCGCAAATGAGCATTTTTTTCAATCTTTTGGCCCTTTCAAATATCTCATAAAAAGCAGCCTTCTCGAGATCGTAAATACTTAAAAAGTCTTTTTCCATCAATCTCCCATAACCTCATCAAGCACATTAACGGCCATGTCAACATCTTCCGCTGTTATAATCAACGGAGGGACAAACCTCAATATGTTTCCACATGTGCAATTTATCAATATCCCTTTGTCCCTGCATTTTTTTACAATATCTTCGCCTTCGACAGAAAGCTCCATGCCGATTATTAAACCCCTTCCTCTTACTTCCTTAATGATTGAGTGGGTTTTTTTAAGTTCATTTAATTTTTCCAAGAAGTAAGAGCCTGTCTTTTTACAATTTTCAAGCACACCTTCTTTAAGCAATACCTCCATTACTACGAGTCCCGCGGTCATTCCCAGCGGATTGCCCCCAAAGGTAGAAGCATGGCTTCCCGGCACGAAAGCGGCGGCTACCCTGTCGGTCGCCAGCATTGCCCCCACAGGAAACCCATTTCCCATGGCCTTTGCCAATGTCATAATATCCGGCTCAATACCGTAATTTTCATAAGCAAACAGACTCCCCGTACGTCCCATACCAACCTGAACCTCATCCAGTATTAAAAGAAGGTCATTATCGTTGCAAATTTTCCTGACTCCCCGGAGGTAATCATTATCGGGAATCCGTATCCCTCCCTCTGCCTGGATCGGCTCTAACATAATCCCGCATGTCTTTTCCGTTATGGCATGTTCCAGAGCAGAAAGATCGTTAAATGGGACATACTTGAACCCTCCCGGCAATGGTGCAAATCCCTTCTGAAATTTTTCCTGTCCCGTTGCCGCAATAGTTGCCAGCGTTCGGCCATGAAAGGAATCGATCATGGTGATTATCTCATATCTGTCCCCGCCCGTCTTTTCATAAGCATATTTCCGGGCAAGTTTAATCGCCGCCTCATTGGCCTCCGCACCACTATTGCAGAAAAAGACCTTGTCAGCAAAGGAGTTTTCAACCAGGAGTCTGGCAAGACCAATCTGCGGTTCAATATAATAGAGATTTGAAACATGGGTAAGAATCTCCACCTGTTTCTTGATTGCTTCTACCACCTTTAAATTGGAATGGCCAAGACTACAAACAGCAATCCCGGCAACAAAATCGAGATACTCTTTCCCGTCACTGTCCCAGACCTTCGCTCCCGAACCCTTCACCAAAACTATCGGAATACGCCTGTAAGTCTCCATTATGTTTTTATCCGAGAGTGCTATCAGTTCTTCAGTTGTCATTCTGCCATCTCCCTTTATATGAAATCCGCCCTTACAAAAGGATTTCTGTTCCTATACCCTCATCGGTAAAAATTTCCAGAAGTATGGAATGTTGCAGACGTCCATCAATGATATGAGCTTTTTTTGTGCCACATTTCAGTGCTTTCAGGCAACATTTAACCTTTGGATACATACCTCCCTCTATGGCCCCCGTCGCGATTAACTTTTCTATCTCATCGCCACTCATGGTATTTATAAGCTGCCCTTCCGCATCCAGGACACCTTTTACATCCGTCAGCAAAACGAGCTTTTCTGCCTGTAAGGCTGCCGCAACTTCACCGGCAACGATATCGGCATTGATGTTATAGGTTTCACCACCATCCCCCACACCGATAGGCGCTATAACAGGAATGAATCCTTCATTCGACAATGATACGATAAGACGAGTATTGAGTTTCTTAACCTTGCCCACGAGTCCCAGATCTATAATTTCAGGCGGCGTATCCTTTGCCTTGTCGGCACTCAAAAAATATTTTTCTGCCTGAATAAGATTGCCGTCTTTGCCGGTAAGACCAACAGCATTACCTCCGTGATGATTGATGAGGCCCACAATTTCTTTATTCACACTGCCGGCAAGAACCATTTCTACGACACTCATGGTTTCCTCATCCGTCACCCTCATTCCCTGGACAAATTTCGATTCTTTACCAATCTTTTTTAAAAGATTCCCTATCTGAGGACCTCCACCATGCACAACCACAGGATTGATCCCTACATATTTCATCATAACAACGTCCATGGCGAACATCTCTTTCAATGACTCATCCACCATGGCATGACCACCATATTTAATAACAACGGTCTTATCATAAAAACGGCGTATATAAGGCAGGGCCTCTAAAAGAATAGCGGCCCTCTCCATTGATTTTTCAACTTTATCCATCTCTCACCTTCGCCTTTACTTCATCGAAACTATATATAACTTTGAACTTTAAACTCGGAACTCGGAACTATTATTAAAGTATATATCTGCTCAGGTCTTCATCTTCTACTATATCATCCAACTTTTTATTGACGTAATCTGCATCGATTACCACTTTTTTATCACTTATATCAGGGGCATCAAAAGAAATCTCATCAAGAAGGGTCTCCATAATAGTATAAAGCCTTCTGGCTCCTATATTCTCTGTCCTTTCATTGACAATGGTGGCAATCTCAGCAATCTCAGCAATAGCTTCCTCCTTGAAAATAATCTTTATGCCCTCTGTTGCCATCATCTCAACATATTGTTTTACAAGAGAATTATGAGGTTCAGTAAGTATTCTTATCAATTCCTCCTTACCGAGAGAATCCAGTTCCACCCTTATAGGGAATCGCCCCTGAAGTTCCGGAACAAGATCAGATGGCTTGGAGGCGCTAAATGCCCCGGCAGCAATAAAAAGAATATGATCCGTCTTCACCATGCCATATCTGGTATTTACAGTAGAGCCCTCCACAATCGGCAGGAGATCCCTTTGAACACCCTCTCTTGAAACATCGGGACCATGTGTGGAGTCACTACCAACAATTTTATCGATCTCATCTAAAAATATGATGCCTGACTGTTCCACCCTCTCCACAGCCGTTTTGGTGACCTTATCCATATCCACCATTCTCTGAGCTTCTTCCTGAGCCAGAATCTCCATTGCCTCAGGAACCTTAACGTTCCTTTTCTTCTTTTTCTGGGGAAATATGTTTCCGAACATCTCTTTTATGTTGAAACCCATATCCTCAACTCCCGAAGAGGAAAACACTTCAATGACCGGACCGCTCTTGCTCTCAGACACCTCTAAATCGACAGTACGCTCATCCAGGCTGCCTTTTCGAAGAAGCTGGCGAAGCTTATCACGGGTAGTATCTTCTTGTTCAATCTGCTTGCACTCATGCGGTTTTGAATCATCATCGGGAAGAATATCTTCAACCTTCTTTTCTACCGGTTTTCGCGGAAGAAGAATATCCAGAATTCTTTCTTCAGCAACCTCTGCTGCCTTGGTTTGAACGCTCTCCTGTTCCTCCACTTTCACCATATTTACGGCCAGTTCCACAAGGTCGCGAATCATTGACTCAACATCTCTTCCGACATAACCAACCTCCGTAAATTTTGAGGCTTCAATCTTTAAAAAAGGTGATTTGTCAAGCTTAGCCAACCTTCGAGCTATTTCTGTCTTTCCAACTCCGGTCGGTCCTATCATTATAATATTTTTAGGAAATATTTCTTCCCCCAGTTCTTCAGGAACATTCTGACGTCTCCATCTGCTACGCAGTGCTATGGCAACGGCCCTCTTGGCATCACCCTGGCCGACTATGTGTTTATCCAGCTCTGAAACAATTTCCCTTGGTGTTAGTGTTTTTGATGGCATATATTTCCTCTCTTTTATCCGAGTTTAAAGTTTCACGTCTAACGTTTAAAGTTAATAACTCAACAGTAGAAACGCAAGTACCATATGTTTTAATCTATTTTTTGTTTACGGTCTTTTCTTCCTCTAAAGTATCCATCTCTTCAATCGTTACATTATCATTTGTATAGATGCATATACCGGAAGCAATCTTCATCGCCTCTCTGGCTATCTCTGTTGCACTCAGATCCGAATGTTTTACGAGTGCACGAGCTGCTGCCAGTGCGTAAGGTCCACCAGAACCAATCGCCATTACATTATCATCGGATTCAATGACATCTCCATTACCGGATATAATTAGAAAATGTTTTTCGCTCACTGCTATCATCAGTGCTTCCAGATGCCTGAGAACCCTGTCCGTTCTCCAGTCTTTGGTCAACTCAACTGCCGCTCTCAAGAGATTCCCGCTGTACTGTTCCAGCTTTTGATCAAATCTGTCAAAAAGAGTAAACGCATCGGCAGTCGCCCCGGCAAATCCAACAATAACCTTATCATCATACAGCCTGCGAACCTTTCTGGCACCATGTTTCATTATAGTAGTATCTAAAGTAACCTGCCCATCTCCGGCAACCGTTACTTTCCCCTTATGTCTCAACGCTATGATTGTAGTCCCTCTTATGTTCATTTACCCTCCTTTGGCCTTGGGATGAGCTTTGTCGTACACTTCTATCAGCCTGTTTACACTCACGGACGTATACTTCTGTGTTGTGGAAAGGCTCTCATGACCAAGAAGTTCCTGAATAATCCTGAGATCCGCACCCGCATCCATCAGATGAGTGGCAAATGTATGTCTTAATGTATGAGGGCCAATTTTCCTGTTAATTCCGCTCATACGGACATACTTATCTATGATTCTTCCCACACTCCTCGGCGTTAATCTTGTAGCAATCCTGCTGACAAAAAGTGGTTTTTCAATATGAGCCTCAACTTTTTTCTTTGTCAGTTCACCTCTTCTCTCAATATAGTTATTAACAGCAGTTAGTGCAAGGGTACCCACAGGAACTATTCTTTCCTTCTTTCCCTTTCCTCTGACCAACATCTGGGATTGTGTAAAATCTATGTCATCGATGTTTAACCCGGTAAGTTCACTAACGCGTACACCTGACGAATATAACAGCTCCATCATCGCCCTGTCCCGGAGACCAAGCGCGTCCTGTTTAAACTTCACATCCAGAAGAGAAAACATCTCATCCACCGAAAGAAAGACAGGCAAGTATTTGTCAGCCTGAGGTGCTTGAACCATTTCGGCGGGATTATTACTAATTCTCCCCTCTCGAAGCAGATATTTAAAAAACGATCTTAGCGTTGCAACCTTCCTCGATATAGTAACTTTCTTAATCTTTCTCCGGTAGAGAGACCCTAAAAATGCCCTTATGACAAGGTGATCAATACCAACAAACCCCTCACCGCTTTCTCCTGCAGATATATTGTTTCTCTCCAGATATTCCTTGAACTGCCTTAAATCGGCCAGATAATTCCTCCTAGTGTGTGGAGAAAGATTCCTCACAACCTTCATGTGAACTTCAAAATCTCTTATTGCTTTCTCCATGAATTTATCCTGCCCTTACTTTGGCCCAAAAAAATAACAGCCATGAAAACGCACACTCCGTGTTTTCATGGCGAAGAACAATCATCTGAGAAAGTCGTAATCTGCAATATTTTCAATGAAGTAAGGATGCTACTTTGTTATGGAAGCGGCCATCAACATCGCCTTATTCCAGCATGATAACAACAGCAGGGATTGTCAAAGTTATTATCAAATACTCTCGTACAGCCGTCCCTGAAGGCTATTCTAACAAAAGAACATCCTCCAAGTACCTGGGAATTCCTTTCCTCAACTACAACACCATAACCCCATTCGGGAAAGCGAAGATGGATTACCTGATCACCGACTTGAAGATAAAGCCGCCGAAATTCCTCATTCATGACAACCCCACACTGCCTGTCTATTTATCATTTGTGAAGCTACCCACCCACAGGGCGGGGCTTGCGGGTGCGCTTCCGGTCATTAAAAATCTTAAACTTACCAAGATTTTGTCACATCTTATATTTTCCAAAATCTTCCGGAGATAGACTTTCCAAAAATTCTTCCAAATTTTCCTCTTTTAATTTATCTAAACTCATTCCCTTTTTATCACTCAGATCCAATTTCCTTGATTTTTCAACAACCTTCTCATCTACGAATATAGGGGCGTTTTCCCTTAAAGCAATGGCAATTGCATCACTAGGACGGGAATCAACTATAATATCCTTCCCATCTTTCAGGAAACATATATTGGCAAAAAATGTGTTATCCTTTAAATCATTAATCTCGATTTTGGTCACCTTCACGTCAAGACTCTCTAATATATTGTGTAAAAGATCATGGGTCATCGGCCTGGAAAAACTTACCTTTTCCAATTCCGTCGCTATGGCACTTGCTTCAAAAAGCCCTATCCATATCGGAACAGCCATCTTTTCCTCCATATCTTTTAAAATTACTATGGGTGTATTCGTCAAAGGATCTATAGCCAAACCGGACACCCTCATTTCTATTAACATTTCAAAACCCCCTTTTTATATTAACTCGCCTCTCAAGGAGTGGAGATAGGCCTTAATGATATTTACCGAAACTGTTTTCCCGATAATGTCAGCCCCTCCTTTAAAATTGACGATCTTATTAGACCGTGTTCTTCCCATTACATCATCACGACAATTTTTACTAACTCCTTCCACCAAGACATCCTCTATGCTGCTCTCAAGAACTCGGTTCTTTTCAAGTGAATGTGTTTCCTGAAGGGATTGAACTGTTTGTAACCTCCTGCTTTTAACATCTTCATCCACTTTATTATTAAAATGTATAGCTGCCGTACCTTCACGTTCAGAATACTTGAAAGAGAAAATACCATCAAATCTTATTTCTCCCATAAGATCAACAGTTTCCTGAAATTCCTTCTCGGTTTCTCCGGGAAACCCCACAATAATATCCGAAGTAATACTTATACCGGGGCAAACTTCCCTTAATCTGGTGACTCTGCCCAGGTAATCCTCTCTTGTATAATGTCTGTTCATTCTCTTCAGGACATCATTCGAACCTGACTGAACGGGCAGGTGAATATGCTCGCACAGATTATCAACCTCAGCAAAACACCCTATAATATTTTCCGATATATCTTTAGGATGAGAAGTTGTAAATCTTATCCTTTCTATCCCCTCTACCCTGCTAACCTCATTCAATAATGTGGAGAAATCATGGCATCCACTCATTGTCCTGCCGTAAGAATTTACATTCTGACCGAGTAAAGTTACTTCCTTCACACCATGATCGGCAAGGGCGGCTATTTCATTTATAATGTCCTGAGGTTTTCTGCTCTCCTCCCTCCCTCTCAGAAAGGGGACCACACAATAGGCACAGAAATTATCGCAACCCTGCATCACTGTAACATAGGCGCTTACACTGCCATTTCGCGGTAATGCAAGTATACCTAAGGATTGTACAGATTCGTGAAATGAGGTTTTCACAACCCGGGATCTGGTATTTTCGATATCTCTTATCATTTCGGGAAGGCAATGTATATTATGGGTGCCAAAAACCAGATCCAAGTGCGGCGCCTTTCTAAGAAACTTTAGCCCCAGCTGTTGAGCAAGACACCCACCTATGCCTATTATCAGGTCAGGTTTCTTTAATTTTAATTCCTTGAATCTCCCTAATTCACTGTGCGCCTTCTGCTCGGCCTTTTCCCTGATACTGCATGTATTTATTATAACAAGATCAGCCTTCTTCGTATCCTTCGTCGTTTCATATCCCGACCCTTTAAGCAGTTCCATTATTTGCTCTGAATCATGGACATTCATCTGACATCCGAAGGTCCGAAGATAGAGATATTTTTGTTTCAAAATTTTAAAATACCTATATTATTCAAAGATTTCACATCCTATAAATAAACTTAATACATGAAAAAAACATAGTCAACAAAAAATTAGGCGCAAGGTAAAAGGAACGCAAATATCAAAATGGATAATTACAAAATAATATCTCTTAACCCTTAAAGGCTTGTTGCTCAAAGAAATACCTGTTTGAGCAACAACCTGTTAACCTTTAACCTTTGCCCTTCAACCTTTGATAGAGTAAAGAGCCGATTTCCCCCTGTATACTGCCGCGTCACCCAGCTCTTCTTCTATTCTCAGCAATTGATTGTATTTCGCCAGCCGCTCACTCCGGGAAACTGACCCGCTTTTTATCTGTCCGCAATTTGCCGCCACCGCAACATCCGCCATACAGCTGTCTTCTGTCTCTCCAGACCTGTGGGAGATTACGGTGGTATATCCTGCCTCCTTTGCCCTCTCAATGGTTTCAAGAGTTTCAGTCAGGGTACCTATCTGGTTGAGCTTAATCAGGACAGAATTGGCAACACCGAGCGATATTCCCCTTTCCAGTATTTTTTTATTTGTCACAAAAATATCGTCACCCACAATCTGGATTTTAGAACCCAACTCATCTGTCAGCAATTTCCATCCATCCCAGTCATTTTCGTCGAGCCCGTCTTCTATTGATATGATCGAATATTTTCCGACCAGGTCACTATAGAATTTCACCATCGCCTCAGCGCTCTTACTGGGGCCTTTCTCAGCGGATAGAACATATTTGCCATCAGAATAAAATGAACTTGCCGCTGAATCAATGGCTATATATATGTCTTTTCCCGGTTCATAACCCTCTTTTTCAATCGCTTCCGTTATAAGAGAGAGGGCCTCTTCATTGGATTTCAGATTGGGCGCAAATCCTCCTTCATCCCCGACTGAAGTATTATAACCTCTGCCTTTAAGCACTTTCTTTAAACCATGAAACACCTCGCTGCACATTCGCAGACCTTCTTTAAAATTCTCTGCACCAACCGGCATGATCATAAATTCCTGGATATCAACATTGTTGTCCGCATGTTGTCCGCCATTCAAAATATTGGTCATCGGCACAGGGATTTCCCTGGCGGAAACTCCTCCAATATATCTGTAAAGCGGAAGGCCTACCGCCTCCGCAGCCGCCTTGGCACAGGCAAGGGATACTCCCAGGATAGCATTTGCGCCGAGGGATCCTTTGTTGTCCGTTCCATCCAGTTCAATCATGGTGTAATCAATTTCCCTCTGGTCGCAACAGTCCATCCCTATTATCTCAGGAGCAATCTTATAGGTTACATTTTCCACGGCCTTCTCAACACCGAGACCGTGATATCTTTCCTTGTCACCGTCCCTCAGCTCGACCATTTCATGTTCTCCCGTTGATGCACCGGATGGGACTGATGCCCTGCCGACTATTCCTGAACTCAGCGTGACCTCCACTTCTACTGTTGGGTTTCCTCTTGAATCAAGTATTTCCCTTGAATATACGTCGATTATTTCAGTCATATCTGCTTTCCTCCCATTTGAAAGTATTATAGCAACTTGATGTCTGGAGAATGTATCTGCTACTCATTCTCACCACATTTTACTTATACTAATCGAGGGGTATTTTCAAGTTGATTGAAAAAGAAACAAGTCCGGGAATCAATCTCTGATTCCAGAGGTTTCCCTAAATCCGATATTAAGGTTTGAATTAGCGGGAAAATGATTGAAAAAACCTCGTCGATTCAGTATGATAAGTTCACCAAAAACAAAAAACATACTGTAACCAACGAGGTTAGATTAATGATAC
>Ga0265594_1000829_pt1 | contig 24985 bp, 22 predicted proteins | sample saktaG_11_FD_190147 | JGI IMG/M metagenome (GOLD analysis project Ga0265594, IMG submission 190147) | Saline water microbial communities from Sakinaw Lake, British Columbia, Canada - sak_2011_5_24_80m | ecosystem: Environmental > Aquatic > Non-marine Saline and Alkaline > Saline ... | reverse complement strand
ATCGGCTCCTTAGTGCCTGTGCGTATTCCCCTATGCTGCGTCGTGTCACTTTTACCTCCTTCGGTAACACTAATTTTGACGCAACTACCCTTCTTTCGGTAACTTTTATTATGAGTCAATGCGCCCTATTGACTTTGCCCCATAGCCAAGCTAAAATTCGCCAAGTGGCAAACATAAAATTTGTGGTAGGACTGATTCTGCTGCTGAGCCTGCTGGGCGTAATTACCCCCACCAGCCCAGCCGTTGCCAGCCCGGATGAGGTAAAGTGGTCCAGGGCTAATATCCCCACCGAGGGCAAGCTAGGCGACTGGGTGCTGGCTTCAGGCTCAGATATCCAACACCTGACTATGGCTATTGATGGCAGCCTCTACTGCTATGCCAGGGTCGGCGGTGATAATGTGCTGTTCAAGTCCAATGATGACGGGCACAGCTGGGTAAAAACTGACTACGATGGCGGAGCCATAGCCGATATAGTCGGCTCCAGCATTGATGCCGACATTATCTATGTAACCGATGGCAACCATGTTTATCAGTCTGACGATGCCGGTGACAGTTTTGATACAGTAGCCGATACCACTCTGCCCCCCCTTGATACCAATGAATCAATAACCTGCCTTAATGCTGGCTATATGGATGACGACCTCTATCTATTCATAGGCACTGCTGACGCCGATGACAGCGACTTTGGTGGTGTTTATTATATAGCTGAAGCAGATTTCGGGGCTAAGTGGACTGACTTAGAGGTGGGTAACTACGATGTTTACTCCATAGCCGGCTCGCCTGAGTTCGCCAGTGATTTCCAGATAATAGCTGTGGTTACTGATGAAGCTCATACCCGGGTGGTCAACAACTATGGCACTGTTGGTGACTGGCCTGAGGTCGCTGAGCTAGCTGACTTAAATGGTAACAGCTTTGACATTGTTGCTGCCACTAGCATCTGCTTCCCATCCGATGATGATGACGAGTTCTTTGTCGGCGTTAGCGGTGATGCTGTCAATGGTGGTGTCTATCGGGTGAACCCAAACGCTGCCTACCGCCTTGACGATGTTAACGCTGATATAACCAGCCTTGACCTGACGGGTAAGACCGGTAACACCCGGTTAATGGCTGGTGCCCAGGATAGCAATGAGGTCTACTACAGCACCGACGACGGCAACAGCTGGGATATATCTGACAAACCTCCATCGGGTGATGGTCCAACCTATGTAGTAATGGCTGATGACTTTGCCGAAAGTGGCAGAGCCTACGCCGCCACCAGCGGCACCGACAGCGCTTTCTCTTACACTGCGGATAGCGGTGTTACCTGGAATCAGGTGAGCTTAATTGATACCAACCTTAACAGCATTATTGACCTGGCACTATCCCCTAACTATAGTCAGGATGACACCCTGTTTATGCTCACCTGGGGTGCAGAGTATAGCCTGTGGCGGAGTCTGAGTGGCGGCACAGGGTGGGAAAGGGTGTTTACCAGCAGCCTGCCTGATATAGACAGGCTCAATCTGGTTAAGCTCTCCCCTCAATACGGCAACAGAGATGAGGTAGTGTTCTTAGCCGGGGTTAGTAATGGCAACCCGGCAATATGGAAATCAACCGATAACGGTCAAAGCTTCAAACGCCGAAGTGCCCCATCCGCTATTGACACCTGGGCAGTGGTTAACGATACCACGCTATTTATCAGTAGCTATGATAGTGCTAATAACCTCGGTCTCGTCTACGGCACTACCAACAGCGGTTTAAGCTATTCTACCCCGACAGTGGTTGGTAGCCAAATATTAAGCTCCATCGCCCTGTCACCTGACTATGATGAAGATGAGACGATGGTGATAGGTAATAAAGACGGCTGGGTCTATTGGTCTGAGGATAATGGCGACTCATTTGAGCCACTGCCAGTGGATGCCACCCTACCACCCCTCAACGGCGCCATAACCGTTGCCTTCGACCCCAAATTAAGCAGCAATAGCACCATCTATGCCGCCAGCGACACCGCAGATACGGGTATCTACCGTTTCATTATCGGCGCCAGTACTGATTGGGAGGGCATAGATAGCCCGGCTGGAGGTATGCTCAAGCAACTGGTAGTATCGGCTGATGGCACACTATATGCCACCAACTTCAAGGCTGATGGTGGTATTGAGCGCTGTCTCTCTCCAACATATTCATTGGGGCCGACATTTGAGACAGTTACCCGCGGGCTTGATGATAGTGCTACCCTAACTAAGCTATGGCAATATGGCAATCAACTATGGTCAATTGATACCACTAATAATAGGCTGATGACCCTTACCGATAGCCTAACCCAGCCGCCTACCCTGACTTCACCACTCAACAAAGCATCAGGCGTAGGCGTTATTACTAGTGACACCATCAAGGATATTAGACTTGACTGGAAGGCGTTGAGCGGTGCCACTAGCTATGAGTGGCAGCTTGATTATGATACTGACTTCTCCAATGTTTCCTTTGAGGATGATGCTGAAGCAAGCTCAGCCCGACTGCCAGCACTTGAGCCAGCGACCACATACTACTGGCAGGTAAGAGCCACCGAGCCAGTGCTTAGCCCGTGGTCAGCCAAGTGGTCGTTCACCACCACTCTGGGCGCTGAGGCTATTGTTCCCAAACTTACAAGCCCTGAAGCTGGTGTCACCGGGATGCCGCTAAAGCCCATATTTCAGTGGAGCCCTATAGCCGGGGCACACTGCTACGAGCTACTGGTATGCACCGATATTTCTTTTGCCAACCCCGTAATCATAAAGATTGGTGACTATGCCCTACCCAGCACTGCCTGGCAGTGCGATATAAGTCTGGACTATGATACCACCTACTACTGGAAGGTCAGGGCTACCAGCTCCGATACCTGCAGTGACTGGAGTGCGGCTAGCGCCTTCATTACTGAGTCACAGCCAGACCCAGACCCAGAGCCATCATCACCACTACCTTCGTCACCATCATCTCCGCCACCAACCCAGCAGACTATCCCCGAAGCCCACCAGACTACCCCCGACTGGATAATATACCTGATGGGATTCATGGGCTTCACGGTAACAGTGCTATTGGTTATCATATTGGTGCTGGTGATGAGAATAAGACAGCCCTAGCTCCTGAGAAAGCTGACTATATAAGCGCCACTTCCCCCTTGCAGAAAGAGCTAGGGCGAGTAAGACCGGTCATCTAGCTATAGTTCAATAGCACCCTTCTCAAGCAGGATTTCCACTATCCAGCGCGCCGTCTTGCCAACAACATCCTGGCACTTCTTACTGTTTCCTGCCTTGCCAAATTTCTCCATGTCCTCTGGGTCAGTAAAACAATAAATACGCCCGAAAAACTGCCGCTGCATATGGGTACAAACAAAAGTCCCATACTCCTTGACAAACCTGTCAGCGAGTAACATGGCTACCCCATTAGCCGAGCTCAATATATCTTTATTAGCCTGGATAATCTCCTTGTCCGAAAGGTTTTCCACCGGGCGACCAAAGAAATAATCAAGAACCATCGTCCCACCTACCAGTACCCCACATGTTCCCAAGCTCTGTAAAGCCTGTCCCCCGGTTGGCGAAGTGGCTAATTTAACTACCAAATCTTCAAAATCGAGAATGGCGTGAACTCCAGCTACTACACACTGAGAGCAACTGCCTGAATTTTCCAGATAGCTCACACCCAGCTCATACGCCTTATCCAGCAACTCCTGCCGAGACAAACCTTGATACTCTTCCCTCACCTTCGCTTTAACCATTTAAAACTCCCCTTTCCAACTATGCATTTATTAGGTACGAAAGAGTTTAGAAAGACGAGAGGGGTAAAAAATAACTTCAATAGTCAAGCAAAAAGACTTGGGTGCTGGCAGGCAGGCTGGTTCTGGTAAAGGATAGCTTGGGGCTAGAGTTGACCTCCTTTACCCCTATCTCCTTGAGGAACCTTCCCACTGGCTCTAACTCCCAGCTCAGCGCCTCGGTTTTATAGTGCATAGGAATCACCACCGTGGGTTCAAGCCGACGTACTACCTCAGCCGCCGCCGGGGCATTAATAGTGGACACCCCACCCACCGGGAGCAGCAGTATATCCACATTACCCAGCTCCTCTGCCTGCTCAGCAGTGAGCACATGTCCCAGGTCGCCCAAGTGACATACCGAGACCTCATCTACCTCCATAAGGTAGACGGTGTTTTTACCCCGCTTCCCACCCCCCTCAGCATCATGGAAGGTAGCTATCCCTATAATCAGGATACCGCTAATTTCATACTCACCGGGTCCGGTAATCACCCTCGGTTCACCACCAACGCCCTGAACATAGGAATGACCCGGGTGCTGATGACTTACCGTTACAATACGGGCGGTAGGCTTGCCCAATGAGTAGCCCAAGCTCGGTGAATAGGGGTCGGTAATAACTGTGGCGTGGCTACCCTTAATCCTAAAACAGGAGTGACCTAGCCAGCTAATATCCATTTAATAAATGCCTTTACCTAGCTAAATATAGCAGAGACAGGTTTGCCAGTCAACAATGAGATTATGAAAGATTGTTTATTGACCTCACCCCCTTTATCCCCCTCTCCTTAAAAGGAGAGGGGGAAGAGATTTTAGAGAGGGGCTTCGCCCCTCTCAAACACCCTTTATATTGAGTTTATTCCCTTGAAGCAGGGGGAGATAAATAAACGAGGGGCTTTGCCCCTCTAAAGCTTCCCTAATTATTAACTTAAGAGTAAGGAAAGTTAAAGAGAGGCTTCGCCTCTGTTATACAACAATCCCCTCTCCTTAAAAGGAGAGGGGGAAGAGATTTTAGAGAGGGGCTAAGTCCCTCTCTTACCTACACTCTCCCTTCCCTCAATAAGGGAAGGGAGACAGGGGGACAGGTTACTAAAAAAATCCCCTATTTTACCTTGACAAGCAGTGGCTGGAGGTGGTAAGTTAAAATAGTGATTAGCAGTCTGAGGCTTAGACTGCTAATGGGAGGTAGATATGTTATCTCCGAGAACAGAGACGATACTCAAGTCTATAGTGGGACAATACATCGCCAAGGCGATGCCAGTACCGTCACAGGGTATCAGCAATAGCTATGGGCTGGGGGTAAGCTCGGCTACCATTCGCAATGAGATGACACACCTGGAGCAGGCGGGTTATATTACCCGTTCCCACCCTTCAGCTGGAAGTATACCCTCGGACAAAGGCTACCGCTACTATGTGGAGAGTCTAAGGGAGTTCAAGCTCCCTCTAGCTGAGCAGCATTTGATAAGCCACCTCTTCCATCAAGTGGAGAGGGACCTAGAAGAATGGCTAAACCTAGCAGCAACACTTATAGCTCAGTTGGTGCAAAATATGGCTGTGGTTACTAAGCCCAAGCCAGCAGCCTGCCAATTCAAGCATCTGGAGCTGCTTCCCCTGCAAGACTCGCTGGCGCTGGTTGTTCTTATCCTTGGTGGAGCCAGGGTAAAACAACAGCTAATAACCTTTGACCAGGCTATATCTCAACCGGAACTAACAGCTATTGCCAACAAACTAGATGCTGCTTATTCCGGTCTGACCGGGGCACAGATTCTAGCTAAGACCATGGAACTCTCCCCTACCGAACAGCAGATAAACGATTGCCTGCTAAAGATAATGGCGGCTGAAGATGAGCAGGAATATGAAAAACCCTATCTTGATGGCTTGCACTTTATACTTAACCAGCCAGAGTTTGCCCATAGCCGCCGGATGCTAACCTTAATGGAATTAGTTGACCATAGAAACCTGCTGGGGATTATTATCCCTCCGGGGTTACCCAGCCATGGGGTGAAGGTAGTTATAGGTAAGGAGAATAGGGCAGAGGTTATCCACGATTACAGCGTGGTCATCAGCCGATATGGCCTGCACCAAGAGGCTGTTGGTACTATAGGCGTAGTCGGACCTACCCGAATGCCCTATGCCCGTGCCATCTCCACTATAGACTATCTAGCCTCAGTGCTGAGTGGGCTAGTGGCTGAGTTATATGGAAAGGAAACGCCCCTCGGGTCAAGCCCGGATAATACAAATTAATACGGTATGATAAAGGGGAATTAAAGAGAGGCTTCACTTATCTCAATACTACTAAATAAAAACTAAAAGGAGTAAGGTGGATAATAATGACCAGAGAAAAGCCAAAAAGGGGTCAAGCCAGGGAAATAGCAGCAAAGGTTACCGAGGAGGATATAGAGGCATTAAAACAGGCCCTGGCTGAGGAAAAGGCAAAGTCAGAAAGCCATCTGGCTAACTGGCAAAGAACCCAGGCAGACTTCATTAATTACAAGCGGCGCAATAACCAGGAAAAGGAGGAGATTGGTAAGTTCGCCAACGCTATGCTTATGCTCAGCCTCTTACCCATTCTTGATGATTTGGAACGAGCCTTCACCTCTATCCCACATCACCTGGCCAAACTTAGCTGGGTAGATGGTATCAGGCTTATTGAGCGCAAGCTGTGGGCGAGCCTGGAGGCACAGGGGCTATCCCAGATTAAGGCACTGAGTGAGCCGTTTGACCCCCAGCTCCATGAAGCGGTGATGCACGGTAAGGGTAAAGAGGGAATAGTAGTTGAGGAATTGCAAAAGGGCTACAAGTTACATGATAGGGTTCTTCGCCCAACTATGGTAGTAGTGGGCAATGGAGAAGAGGAAGAGAAGGAGGAATAAATTATGGCAAAGGTCATAGGTATTGATTTAGGCACAACTTTTTCCGCAGCGGCGGTGATGGAGGCGGGAGAACCAGTAATCATCCCCAATGCCGAGGGTGGTCGCATTACCCCATCAGTAGTAGCAGTGAGTAAGAGCGGTGAGCGCTTGGCCGGGCAGGTAGCCAAACGCCAGGCTACCACCAATTCCGAGAATACCATCTTCAGCATCAAGCGTCTGATAGGGCGTAAGTTTGATGAACCTACAGTGGAATATGATAGGAAACTGCTGCCGTTTAAGATAACCAAGGCAGCCAACGGTGATGCCAAGGTAGTGATGGGCAATAAAGAGTATAGCCCAGCTGAAATCTCGGCTATGATTCTACAAAAACTTAAAGTGGATGCCGAGGCTTATCTGGGTGACAAGATTACTGAAGCCGTAATCACCGTGCCTGCCTATTTTAACGATTCTCAGCGGCAGGCAACCAAGGATGCGGGCAAAATAGCCGGGCTGGAGGTATTGCGCATAATTAATGAGCCAACTGCCGCCTCTCTAGCCTATGGTCTGGACAAGAAGAAGGATGAGACAATTGCCGTCTATGACCTCGGTGGTGGCACCTTTGATATATCCATCCTAGAATTGGGTGAAGGCACCTTCCAGGTCAAGTCAACTAATGGCGATACCCACCTCGGTGGCGATGATTTCGACCAGAGGGTTATGGACTGGCTATGTGATGAGTTTAAGCGAGACCAGGGAATAGACCTGAGACAGGATAAGATGGCACTACAGCGGCTGAAGGAAGCGGCTGAAAAAGCCAAATGCGAGCTGTCCACCGTCCAACAGACCGAGGTAAACCTTCCCTTTATCACTGCTGACGCCAGCGGACCCAAGCACCTTAATATAACCCTTACCCGAGCTAAACTGGAGCAGCTAGTAATGGACTTGGTGGAGAAAAGTCTGGGCCCCTGCCACCAGGCATTGGCTGACGCCGAAAAGACCCCAAGCCAGATTGATGAGGTCGTTTTGGTTGGTGGACAAACCAGAATGCCACTCGTCCACGAGAAGGTAAAGCAATTTTTCGGTAGAGAGCCCCATAAGGGGGTCAACCCTGATGAGGTAGTAGCTATCGGTGCTGCTATTCAGGCAGGCGTGCTCAAGGGAGAGGTCAAGGATGTGCTTCTACTTGATGTTACTCCCCTCACCCTGGGTATTGAGACCCTGGGTGGAGTGGCTACTCCCCTCATCCCCCGCAATACCACCATCCCTACTGCCAAGAGCCAGATTTTCAGCACTGCCGCTGATAACCAGCCCAGTGTTGAGATTCACGTCCTCCAGGGGGAGAGACCCATGGCTAACGACAACAGAACACTAGGCCGGTTTATGCTTGATGGCGTACTGCCAGCACCGCGAGGCATGCCCCAAATTGAGGTCACCTTTGATATTGATGCCAATGGTATCATCAATGTCAAGGCTCACGATAAGGGCACGGGCAAGGAGCAAAAAATAACCATTACTGCTTCCAGTGGGCTGTCCAAGGAAGAGGTAGAGCGGATGCAGCGGGAGGCAGAGGCACACGCTGCCGAGGATGCCAAGCACAAAGAGGAAGTGGAAACCCGCAACGCAGCTGATACCCTAGCTTATACCGCCGAAAAAACCCTGCGAGAGCAAAAGGACAAGATACCCTCAGACCTGAATCAAGAGGTAGAAAGCAAAGTGGCTGCGGTACGCTCAGCATTACAGGGAACAGACATTGAGGCTGTCCGTCGAGCAACACAGGAATTAAATGAGTCCCTACAAAAGGTAGGGGCGGCTATCTACCAGCAGCAACCACCACCACCCCCACCCGGCGGTGAGCCACCCGGGGGCAAAGAAGAAGGAGAAGGCACCGTAGAAGGCGAGTTCCACGAGGTTTAGATTTAAATAAGGAGTCATAGAGGGGCGAAGCCCCTCTAACCCACCCTCCCCCTCTCCTTCAAAGGAGAGGGGGATTAAGGGGGTGAGGTAGAAAAGATATGCCAATCTACGAGGAAAGGCTAAATGTAAACTACCCTTTTGTGGGAGGTATTTTGTTATTTGCATTAGCCGTCGGTCTTGTCCCGGGCATCATCCTTGGAGGGCTATGGTGGCTAACCGCACTCTACACTGCATTAACCATTGGCATCATAGTAAGCTTCTTTCAGATGAAGGTAGAGTTATTTGAGGAGAAGCTAGTAATAAAATTAGGGCTTTTTTACCGTAAGGTTATTGAGGTGGAGAAGATACAAAATTGCTCTCCCTACAAAATGCTTCATCCTATGAGGACATATGGAGGCTGGGGAATAAGAAAAGGGAGAGACAGAACCTTTGCCTTAACTCAGGCTTTTGTAAATGACTGTATAAAATTGGAAACTCCTGAGAAGACCTTTGTCATCTCATCCCGAAGGCCGGAAAGATTTTGCGACGCTATCAAATCAGTTAAGAGTTAAAGAGGGGCAAAGCCCCTCTCACATAAACTAAGGGGATTGGGTTACAGCATGCCAACAAAACGGGATTATTATGAAGTCCTCGGTATAGCTAGAAACGCTACCGATGAGGGAATAAAGAGGGCTTTCCGCAAGCTAGCCTTTAAGTATCACCCCGACCATAACCATGATGATGAGGCTACGGAGAGGTTCAAGGAGATAAACGAAGCTTACGAAGTGCTGTCTGACCCTGATAAGCGGGCTGCCTACGACCGCTTTGGGCATGGGGGGGCTGAGGGATTCTTTGGGCGAGGCTTTGAGGGCTTTAACTTTGGCGGCTTTGGTGATATCTTTGATGCCTTCTTCGGCGGGGCAACCACTGCCACTCGCCAGGCACCACAACGCGGCGCTGACCTGCATTATGGGGTTACTATCACCCTTGAGGAGGCAGCCTTTGGTGGCGAAAAGGAGTTAAATATATCGCGCACCGAGAACTGCTCCCTGTGCCAGGGCACTGGCTGCAAGCCAGGCAGCCAACCCAGCCGATGCCCCAACTGTAATGGCACGGGACAGGTACGACGAGTCCAGCAGAATATCTTTGGTCGCTTCACTAATACTACCACCTGTAGCCAGTGCCACGGCCAGGGTAGGATTATCACCGAGCCCTGCCCCCAGTGCCGGGGCACCGGTAAGGAGAAGCGCCAGCGCAGTATTTTAATCAAAATCCCGCCCGGAGTTGATAATGACACCCAGATACGCCTCAGCGGTGAGGGTGAAGCCGGAACCAGGGGCGGCTCTCCGGGTAATCTCTACACCACCCTCTCAGTAAAACCACACCAACTTTTCACCCGTGATGGCGATGACATCCTTTATGAACTGCCAATCAACTTCGCTCAAGCTGCCCTCGGCGCCGAGTTAGTCATACCTACCCTCTACGGTGAAGTCAAGCTTGACATTCCGGCTGGCTGCCAATCAGGCAGAATCTTTCGGCTTAAAAATAAGGGCATCCCCCATCTCTATAGAAGTGAGCGCGGCGACCAGATAGTCAGGCTATTTATAGTTACCCCTGATAAGCTGACTGAAAGGCAGCGCCAGTTATTCCAAGAGCTGGCTAACAGCCTGGGGCTAGCTAAACGGGTTAAAAAAGAATCCTGATTTTGGGGGTAAATTACGCAGGCTCAGGAATGCCTCTGGTGCCTAAATAGGGAGAAGAGCTTCCACTTCCGACCGACTAATTCATGCCTAGCCTCAGCCGACATCAACTCAACCGCTGCCTGGCGGGGGTCAACGCCCTCAAACAATACCTGATAAATCTTCTCGGTAATAGGCATCTCTATCCCGAGCTCCCGGGTTAAATTCCAGGCAGCAACAGTAGTGCTTACCCCCTCAGCCATACCAGTCATTGAATCTGTTATCTCCTTTAGCGAGCGCCCCTTGGTTAACTCTACCCCTACATAGTGGTTGCGACTCAGTGGGCTGGCACAGGTAGCTATTAAATCACCCAGACCAGCCAACCCGGAAAAGGTGAGGGGGTTTGCTCCCAGGGCAGCTCCCAGGGCAGCTATCTCAGTCAGACCTCGGGTCATAAAGGCTGCCTTGGCATTATCACCATAGCTTAGCCCATCAGCCATACCAGCACCCAGAGCGATGATATTTTTTAATGCCCCCCCAAGCTCTACACCTATGACATCGGTATTAATATATACACAAAGGTTGGGAGTGGATAATAACTTCTGGGCTACTCTGGCTATAGCCTCATTCTCGGCAGCCACCACCGTAGCTGCCGGCAAATCACTAAGAATCTCCCGGGAGAGGTTAGGCCCGGAAAGCACACAAATATTAGGCCAAAAACGAGGGGCTATCTCCTCAGCAATTACCTGCGACATACGCTTACTGCTGCCAACCTCCAGACCCTTAGCTGCACTCACCACCAGGGTTGACTCATTAAGGTAATCAGCCACCAGCCTTATATTCCGTCGCATCGTCTGTGAAGGCACAGCCAGGATTACTGCCTTTACATCAGCTAATGCCTCACCTAATGAGCTGGTAATAGATAGCTGAGTAGGAAAGATGATAGTCGACAGGGCTGGATTAAGTCCGGCATTTTTCAGCTTAGCCGCTTCCGGCTCTGTCCTAGCCCACAGCCTGACCTGTAGTCCCTTATTTACTAACACCACCCCCAGAGTTATCCCCCAAGAAGTGGTGCCGATGATGGCAATCTTAGGCATGCTTTATCCCATGCTCTCTCAAAACGGGGGTGAGCTTACTTTCTCTGTCCTATCACTAGCTTACGCTCTTTACCCGATATTAACCTCTTAACATTATCCCGGTGCATAGCAACGATTACTATAGTGCCTATCAAAGCGTAAGCCAGATACTCTATGGGGAAGCCATTCATAATGGTAAGGGGTACTAATATAGTGTAGGCGCCTACCACCCCAGCTATAGAGCCTAGTGATACAAACCTACTTAAGCCAGCCCCGATAATTAAAATCTCACCGCCAAATAGGGCTGCTGGTGGGCATAGAGCTATCAAGCCACCGAAGAAGGTAGCAACGCCCCTCCCCCCACGGAATTTGAGAAATACCGACCAATTATGTCCAGCCATAGCCGCTAGAGCCGCCAGAACCTGAGCCACCAGTGCCCCCAAGGCAAAGTCACCCACCACCAGGTAGCCTCTACCAACTATCAATCCGGCAAATACTACCGCCAGCGCTCCCTTGGATAAATCTAAGATGGCTACTATAGCCGCCGCTTTACCACCAATAGTTCGTAGTACATTAGTCGCCCCTGTCTTGCCACTACCATACTGCCTGACATCTATCCTGGCATTTCGCCGGCTTATCAAGGTACCAAAGGGAATAGAACCCAAGAGGTAACCTGCTATTACTACAATAACAAACTGAGCGATTATCATGGCTTACCTCTCGCTTTAAAGGCTAGACGAAGCGGGGTGCCAACAAAGTTGAACGACTGGCGCAGCTTGTTCTCCAGGTAGCGCTGATAGGAAAAATGTATTAGTTTGGGGTCATTAACAAAAAAGACAAAGGTTGGCGGGTTTACTTCAGCCTGGGTAGCATATAGGATTTTTAGCTGTTTTTTGCCGACTCGGGGCAGATTATGAGTTGCTACTGCCTGCTGAACCACACTATTAACTACGGCAGTAGGTATCCGCTTTAGCCGCTCCTCATACACCTGACACACTTGGGGCAAAACCTTGTCCACCCCCTGACCAAATTTGGCTGAAATATACAGCACGGGCGCATAGGGCATAAACTTGAGTTGACCCTTGATGAACCTATTATACTCAGTTATGTTCCCATTCTCAACCAGGTCCCACTTATTAACTATCAACACAATTCCCTTCACCATTTGGCGAATATAACCAGCAATATGCATGTCCTGAGCTGTTACCACCTCCAGAGCGTCAACAACAAGCAAGGCTATATCAGCCCGGTCAATAGCTCGCAGGGCACGGAGTACACTATACCACTCCACCCCTACTCCCAACCGCCCCCGCCGCCTGATACCAGCAGTATCAATAAGTAACACACTTTGCCCACCAAAGTCAAGTAATGTATCTATAGCATCACGGGTAGTCCCTGGAGCCTCATCAACAATAGCCCGCTCCTCACCAAGGAGAGTGTTTAACAGCATTGACTTACCTACATTAGGTCTACCGACAATAGCCACCTTCATAACCTCTGGCTTAGCCTCAACTGGCAATGGAGCCGGTAACAGAGAGATAACTCTATCCAGTAGCTCAACCACCCCCCGCCCATGATAAGCACTGATAGCCAATGGCTCCCCCAGCCCTAGCTCATAAAATTCTACTGCCTCGGTCTCAAGCCTATCGTTATCTGCCTTATTAGCCGCTAATACTATAGGTTTGCTCACTTGATGAAGCATATCAGCAATTTCTGAGTCAGCGGGCACCGCCCCATCCCTGACATCCACCAGAAAAATAATAACATCAGCCTCAGTAATAGCCTCCTCTACCTGCTCCTTAACCCATTGGGCAATAGTCGTCTGAGGCTTTGGTTCCAGACCGCCGGTATCAACTAAGGTAAACTCAACCCCCTGCCACGAAACACCGACAAATATACGGTCGCGAGTTGTCCCTGGCAAATCCGCTACAATAGCTATCAGCTTGCCTGCCACCCTGTTTAGCAGGGTAGATTTACCCACATTCTGTCTACCTATAATGGCCACAATCGGCTTGCTCACCGCCACCTCTCACTCTTTATTTTTTAGTAACCCTATCCCCTTTATCCCCTTCCCCTTGTTAAGGGGAAGGGGAAGTAGTTATATAAGAGAGGCTTCGCCTCTCTTTGACTCTCCTTAAGACCCCCTTGATAAGGGGAGAGGGAAGAGAATTATGATATGAACATCTTCCTATCATGGCTTCGCCCCTTTTAATCCCTTTACTAAACAACCTCAATATAAATCGTGTCTAAGAGGGGCGAAGCACAACACTCACTATGCCTTAAACTCCACTTCAAATTCGCCTAGCCAATCCCACCACTTGAACGGAGACCCGCTCTTAATCCTTTCTCGTACTTCTTTACGGGGAATTATGCAAAACCTTTCAATATGTAAGTTACCGTCAAGCTTGATAGCAACTAGATAATCCCAAAACTTTTCATCAATACCCTTCATGGGTCCGCCCTGTCCACTTTTATTCCATTCGGACATGGTCTTTACTGAAAGACGCATACCATCGTCTAATTCAATATCGTAGTGAGAGGTTCGTTTTGGGGCAAGCTTAGGCCCTTTATTCAAGAACAAGAAATAGCGCATAGCCCAATACTCACCAATGTCACCCGGATGATTATCATTACCGCTAAACCACTTCCCTTTATACTTAGCGAAGACCTTACGTGCTTCCACAAAGTACTTGAAACCCTTAAGGATTTCCTCATGTTCAGACATAATTCTCTACCTCCCTTTTTTCACCTCACCTTGGTAAGGTATATTTCAAGATCGGGCACTTAAGAGGGGCGAAGCCCCTCTTTTCTTTACCTCCCCCTCTCCTTTGAAGGAGAGGGGGATTAAGGGGGTGAGGTAGATAAATAATAAGGTAATTATCCCTTAGCGCAAGTAACTGAAGCACGATAATTACAACGCCGTAGAAAGCTGCAATTCCAATCCATACCCATATGTATTCTCATTTTATGTTTTGACTTTTGGGCTAGATTGCCTTTATTTTTTTCCTTTGCTTAAATATCAGCCAATACCAGAGATTAATCACTATTGGTATTATTGTTATAACAATCACTGAAATAATAAATCCCAATGTTGGATTAGAAAATCCATGAACATAGAATATAATTAGGTCAGTAGCAGACACAACAATAGTAACTATAATAACAAATCTTATAAAGAGACTTCGCATAATTTTTCTTTCACCTCTTTCTTAAGGTTTAGAATATCCCGGAGAATACCAAGCCACAATGAATACTATACCAAATCCCCACAGAGTTATAGGAATTATCCATAGCCACCACAGGGGATTATGTTCAATTAAAGCTAGATGCAGCCTAACACTAAAAGTCCAGACAAGACAATCGATACGCCTACTGCAATAAGCCCCTGTGTCATCTGTGTCATTTCTTCCCTCCTCTACTTGCTTTCAGGGTATACTTACCAATAATAATTACTTCGCCACCGATAACTCTTTGGCAAACTTCACGCTGGGGGGCTCAATCTCAGTTTTGGCAACCTTTGTCAGCTCACTGATGTTATCCCTGAAATCCTGAGCAAAGGCATTATATTCTATTACGAACCGGTTATACTGGTCTATAGCTTCCGGGGGAATTTCAACCTTTTCTGCTATCTCATAAAACTGCTCGACAAATTCATAGTAATGGCTGTTTATCAACCACAGCTCATTCAAATAGGTGCGCAGGTAAACATCAAACCTCCCGGCTCTAATGTCGCTCTCCACCCTGCCGATAAAGCAATCACACCAGGTATTAAAAATCCGCTGCGAGATATCACAGGCTCGGGCCCAATCCCACAACTTAGGGTTATCAATGTTGAACAGGCTATCTATGATAGCAAAGATAGATAGAGAGGAATTACCGGTAAATCGGCGATTAAAATATCCAGCCAGCTGCCTGAGCCTTAGTAATGAAAGCTCCAATTCCTTCCTCTTGGCTCCAGCTACCGCCACCACCAGGCCGATAACCAGGATAACAATCAGAACCGGGGTTACCGTCCAAATTGACCACTGGTATATATAACCGAGTACCGCCAGTGCTGTTATTAAAATGGGACACCAACCCCAATTTAACATGGTTCTTAATATATACATATCATTCCCCCTATCTGTAGCCAGTCAATGGTATCTCCAGACCACCCAGCATCTGCCCCAGCAGTGCCTTCTGCAGGTGCATTCTGTTTTCAGCCTGGTCAAAGACCACCGATTGCAGACTATCTAAAATGTCGTCAGCCACTTCCTCACCATAATGAGCTGGTAAGGGGTGCATCAATATGGCATCCTCCTTAGCCAGAGACAGGAGCTCACTATTCACCTGGTAGCCAGCAAAAACCTGGCGTCGCTCCTCAGCTTCAGCCTCCTGTCCCATACTCGTCCACACATCAGTATAAACAACATCAGCCCGGCTAACCGCTAGGTGCGGCGCCTCAGTGCAAAATATCTCGGCACCACTGTTAGCGGCATAGCCTTGAGCCAGAGCCAATATTCCCTGCTGAACCCTGTAGCCAGCCGGGGAAGCAATCCTGAAATTCATTCCCATAAGCGAAGCGGCTAGCAGAAGGCTGTGAGCCACATTGTTACCATCGCCAATAAAGGCTAAGGTTAAGCCATCTAGCTCCCCCTTCTTCTCATAAATGGTAAGCAGGTCAGCCAGCGCCTGGCAGGGGTGTTCCAAATCGGACAGGGCGTTTATCACCGGCACGCTGGAATAGCTAGCCAAAATCTCCAGAGTTTGGTGAGAAAAGGTGCGGGCAACAATAGCATCTACATAGCGACTAAGCACCCGGGCTACATCTGAAACTGACTCACGCCTTCCCAGACCGACCTCAGCCGGAGATAGATAAATAGTGTGCCCCCCTAGCTGCCGCATAGCTACCTCAAAGCTGACCCGGGTCCGTAACGAGGGCTTCTCAAATATAAGGGCTAACACCTTCTCGCTAAGCGAAGAAAGCCAGCCCCGGGCTTTCATATCCACCGCATCTGATATAAGTAAGCGAATATCCTCACTGCTCAGGTCAGATACTGAAAGTAAGTCCTTCCCCTTCAAATCAACCTCCTGGGGGTATAAACAATCACCGGTTATGCCCTACAGTATATCACGAAAAAGTAACAATTCAATAGCGGGTAAGCCCAAAGGGTAAGGTAGAAACGGTAATCAATCCTTCCCCGAACGGTTGACACCACAGAGGCAATCTAGCTAATATGGGCAAGGGTCAGCCGGGGAGAAATTATGATAAAGCTGGCAGAACAACTGGAGCTATGTGATGAGTGCGGGATTTGCTTGGATACCTGCCCCACCTATAAAGTAACCCGAAACGAAGAATTTTCACCCATAGGCAGGATTAAAGCAGCCAGAAAGATATTTCAGGGCGCAGAGGTTACCCCCCAGATGGTAGAAAGTATCTACAACTGCCATGAGTGCCACCTCTGCACCACCATCTGTCCCTACCAGATAGCCGTCCCCGAAGTTGTTGCCCAGTGCCGAATAGAACTGGTAAGCAAGGGCTTAGCCCCTCTGGAAAGGCAAAAGGCAATTATAGAGGGAATCCAAAGGCTGGGTAATTCGGTTAATGGAGACCCGTCCCGGAGGCTTGATTGGCTACCCGAGGAATTCCCCGGCAAAGAGTCAAGCACCCTGTTCTACGCTGGTTGCCTAGCCTCTTATCTGGTCAAAGACGCCGCCACTTCAGCCTATCTCCTGTTAAAGAAGCTGGAAGTTGACTTTATGATTTTAGCCGATGAGGGGTGCTGCGGGATTTATTATCACGAAGTAGGAAAAATTGACCTGGCTAGAGAAAAATTTGAGGAAAATGTAGCTAGATTTAAGAAGTTAGGGGTAAAAAGGGTCATTCTCATCTGTGCTGGCTGTTATCACTGCTTTAAGCGGCTCTATCCTCAAGTCCTGGGGAGTATAGATTTTGAAGTAACCCATATTATCCAGTTATTGCCCTCCCTGTTGAAGGAAAGGGGGATAAAACTGGAAGAGAAGGGAATGGAGGTAACCTACCACGACCCGTGCCGACTGGGAAGGGTTGAGGGGTTCTATGACCAGCCCAGGGAGGCTCTGAGGCTGTGCGGGGTAAAAGTAAATGAGATAGCCGAAAATAGACAGAACGCCCTGTGCTGTGGGGCGGGGGCAGCAGTGAGGTCTGTTTACCGCGACCTGTCCCTAAAGCTAGCCAGCCAAATATTAGATGGTGCCCCGGTAAGCCCAATAGTAACCCCCTGCCCCTTCTGTCAATTCAACTTCAGTTACGCCGCTCACAAGATAGGCAGTGATAAAAAAATAGCCTATATTACCGAAACCATCCTCAAGGCTCTGCCGCCTGACTTGTAACCCTCACTCCAAATTAGAATAGAAGAAGGAGGTTGCCAATGCCCACTAATGAAAAGTTTACCGTATCGGGAAGCCAGTTGGTTGATAAAGTCAAGCAACTCATCCACGAAGGTAATATCAGGAAGGTTCGTGTGCTCCATGAAGGGCGAACCGTATTTGAGATTCCACTGTCAATAGGTGCGCCAGCAGCGGCAATAGGAATTATGGCAGCTCCGGTTCTGGCTGCCTTGGGCGCTTTTGCTGCCCTGGTAACCGAATGCACTATTGAGGTCGAGAAGGTAGAAAAACCATAGCGGAAGGTGTTGAGAGGGGAGGGGCAACCTAAGGTAAAAATGAGCCTCAAGAATTTACTGATTTTGGTGCTCTCGGTATTACTGGTTATCGGGGTTGTGGTAACGGGTGGATGTGTCAGTAGCGAAATCGAGGCTCCATCTCAGCCAAAACCAACCCAGATAATTGAAAATATCACCCCCCAAGAGGCGTTTACCTTAATACAAAATAACCAAGATAATCCAGATTTTGTAATTATTGATGTGCGAACCCCGGGAGAATTTGCCGAAGGGCATATAGAAAATGCTAGCAACCTAGATTTCTATTCTGAAACTTTCCGGGATGAGCTTAACAATCTGGACAAGAACAAACCTTATCTTATTTATTGCCGAAGTGGACGTCGCAGCGGAAACGCTTTAAACATAATGGAGGAGTTCAATTTCAGGGAGGTCTACAATATTTCGGGCGGAATTATTGAATGGAAGGCAAAAGGATTCCCGACTACATAATGATACCCCTTTTTTGAAACCTATCCAGAAAGCTCCGTTCAGTGACTTCTGAACACTGCCATAATGGCAAAACAAGGGAAGGACTCCATAATGACAATACTCAACTCGCCGGCTGAGGGCAAACCGTGGTTTTCCAAACCTATGGCATTGTTCTGGCTGCAGCGATTGCCGATGTAAAAGTCACCTCTTTTATGCCAGCAGGGAGATGGTTTTAATATGTGCCTTGTTAGGGCTGGACAATTCTCACTTCTGGAACATAAAACAGGATACCGGTGGCATTACTACCTTTATTTATGAAAACGAACGCTTCATACTCACCGAGCACAATAATACCTCTTATTTAAAGTCTCTCCACCAAGCCCCACTCAGTGATTTTTAACCTATCCCCTTCGTCCCCCCACTCTGCTATAATACACTTATGAAAAAGCCACTTCTGGTGCTGTTTGATGGTAATAACATAGTCCACCGCGCCTTTCATGCCTTTGCTACTTCCAGACCACTAACGGTGAGCAAGACCGGTGAGGTGATAGGTGCTGTTTATGTCTTTGCCCTAATGCTGCTTAAGATAATAAACGAGCTGAAACCTACCTGCTATGCTATTGCTTTTGATACCAAAGCCCCCACCTTCCGGCACCAGATGTTCGACCAGTATAAGGCGCAACGTCCCCCCACCCCTGATGAACTGGTCAATCAACTGGGGCGGGTAAGACAGCTGGTCCAAGCCTTCCACATCCCTATCTACGAACTTGATGGCTACGAGGCAGACGATGTTCTGGGCACTCTCAGCCAGCAGGCCAGCCAGCAGGATATTGATACCATAATCGTTACCGGCGATGCCGATGCCATGCAACTGGTATCACCTCGGGTAAGAGTGCTCTACCCGAAACCGAGGGGAGGCTTCAGCAATACCGACCTCTTTGATGAAGCTGCCGTAAACCAGAAATACGGCATCAAGCCCGAGCATATTGCCGATTTTAAGGGATTGAAGGGCGACCCATCAGATAATATCCCTGGCGTCCCTGGCATCGGCGAAAAAACCGCTGCCAAGCTCATCCAGCAATTTGGCACTATAGACCAAATCTATGCCCACATAGACGAGGTAACCCCGGCCAAGCTCCAGGCTCTACTAAAGCAGAATGAAGCCACTGCCCGCCAGAGCAAGGAGCTAGCTACCATTGTTACCCAGACGCCGGTTACCCTTAACCTTGATGACTGCCAGATTAGCCATTATGACCGTAAACAGGCAACCGAGCTTTTCCGCGAACTGGAGTTTTCCAGCCTGCTGCCCAAATTGCCCGAGATGGAGGAGGTCACGCCTGAAACCACTGCTCAGGTTAAAATTGAGCCACCTAAACCAACCTATCAGATTATAAACACCCCCCCAGCCCTTGATGAACTCCTGAGCCGTCTGTCATCAGCCAAGTCCCTCGCCTTTGACCTGGAGACAACAAGCCTGAATGCTATGCTCGCCCAGCTGGTAGGCATATCTCTCTCGCCAGCCCCGGGCGAAGCTTACTACATCCCTGTCGGTCACGTCGGCTGGGGACAGGTAGAGCAACTACCACTGGAGCAGGTCATCGCCCGGCTCAAGCCCCCTCTGGAAGACACCAACCTGGCTAAGCTCGCCCACAACGGCAAGTATGATATGACGGTGCTGGCTGAATATGGGGTAACCGTTAATAACCTGACCTTTGATACCATGGTCGCCGCCTACCTTCTGAGTGAGAAATCCCTGGGCTTGAAAGCCCTTGCCTTTAGCAAGCTGGGCATTGAAATGACGCCTATTACCGCCCTCATCGGCTCAGGGGCTAAGCAGATTTCTATGTCCCAGGTTGAGGTGAATCAAGCCGCCGATTATGCCTGTGCTGATGTTGACATCACCGGGCAACTGACCAAATTGCTAAACGCAGAGCTACGCCAGCAAGGGCTGTGGCAGTTATTCTCCGAGGTTGAAATGCCACTGGTAACAGTGCTCACTCAGATGGAAAGAAACGGGGTAGCCCTGGATACAGAATTACTGAGGCAGATGTCACACCGCCTCGGTGAGCAGTTACTCAAACTCGAAGCTGAAATATATAACAATGTGGGGCACCGCTTCAATATAAACTCGCCCCAGCAATTAAGCTCTGTTCTATTCGAGGAGCTAAAATTACCTCCATCCCGTAAGGTAAAGAGTGGCTTTTTTTCTACCGAGGCTTCAGTACTTGAAGGACTCCACAATGCTCATCCTATAGTAGATCATCTTCTACAATACCGCCATCTAGCTAAATTAAAATCCACCTATGTTGATGCCATACCTAATCTAATAAATCCTAAAACAGGCAGGGTGCATACCAGCTTTAATCAGACACAGACAACTACCGGGCGGCTTTCCTCAAGTGAGCCTAATTTACAAAATATTGCTGTCCGCGACGAGCTGGGGAAAGAGATAAGAAGAGCCTTTATTGCCCCACCCGGCTCTTACCTCATGGCTGGAGATTATTCACAGATTGACCTCCGCACCCTGGCTCACCTATCTCAGGATGAAAGCCTGCTCGGTGCTTTTCACAGTGATGAGGATATTCACTCTGCCACCGCTAGCCAGCTTTTCGGCGTGGATGCCTCACTGGTAACACCGGATATGCGCCGCCTGGCTAAAACAGTTAATTTCGGTGTCATCTATGGTATGAGCGACTACGGACTGGAGCAGGCAACCGAGCTATCACGGGAAGAGGCTGCCCAGTTCATCACCTCATACTTTGAAAAATACCCCGGGGTAAAGCAATACCTTGACTCTACCAAGAAGCAGGCAAGGGAAATGGGCTATGTCCAAACCCTACTGGGCAGAAGACGCTTTATCCCTGAAATTAATTCCTCCAACCGACAGGTAAGGGAAGCCGCTGAACGTATGGCAATAAATATGCCAGTGCAGGGCACGTCTGCCGATGTCATAAAGGTGGCAATGCTCAACCTGCACCGGGAGATGGACAAGCGCCAACTGAAGAGTAAGATGCTGCTTCAGGTGCATGATGAGCTTATCTTTGAGGTGCCTCAGGAAGAGCTGGAAGAGATGAAAACACTTGTTCCCCAAATAATGTCCACCGCTTTAAAGCTAAGCGTCCCGTTAAAAGTGGACATCAAGACCGGCAACAACTGGGGGGAGATGGAATAGATGTAGGGAAGATTGAAGGGGCTTTGCCCCTTCAAAATTTATTTCTTCCCCCTCTCCTTTGAAGGAGAGGGGGATACAGGGGGTGAGGTTAATAAATAATTTCAAAAGGGGGCTAAGCCCAGCTCACAAAAGAATATTAGGTGACCTAAAATGCCTGAGCTTCCTGAAGTAGAAACGATAAAGAATGAGCTATTACCTTATATCGTCGGCCACTGCATCACTGGCATTACCCTGTTCTGGGAGGGGATAGTGCGCCAGCCCTCGGTGGAAGAATTCCGCTCCCACCTTATCGGGCAAGAAATAACGGGGGTGGCGCGGCGGGGCAAATATCTCATCTTTAATCTAACCAGTAGTAAAGCATTAATTATCCATCTAAAAATGACTGGCTCACTACTGCTAAAGCCAGCCTTAGCTGAACCGGATAAATTCGCCCGAGCTATACTCCACCTGGACAAGGAAACCCAGCTTCAATTTCGTGACCCGCGCAAGCTGGGGGTGATGTGGCTGGTAGAGGATACCAGCTCCGTCACAGGCAAGCTTGGTCCTGAGCCACTGGAAGCTGGTTTTACCCCCCGAGTTCTGGCTCAACGACTGAGTAACCGCAGTGCACCAATAAAGGCTCTCCTCTGTGACCAGACCTTCATTGCCGGCATTGGCAATATGTATGCCGATGAAGCCCTTTTTGCCGCCCGAATCCACCCCCTGAGGTCAGGGAAAAGCCTCTCCCCAGATGAGGTTAAGCGACTTCATAGTGCCATTCAACAGGTACTGTGGTCAGCTATCGGCAATAAAGGAGCCAGCGTGGATACCTACCTCCGCCCCAGCGGTAAGCTGGGCACGGCTCACTTCCAGTTTCAGGTTGCCCACCGCCTGAGTGGTAACCTCTGTCCAGTCTGCGGCACTCCCATTGAGCGGATAGTTGTCCGTAACCGCGGCACCTACTTCTGCCCGAAGTGCCAGCTACAGGAAGCCTAAGAGAGTAGCCCAAGCCCTGCACAGTGCTATGAGTAATCAGGTTTCTTTTGTCAGGCAATGTGTTCATGCTGTCGGTTAACTGTCATGTTTGAGTGGAAAGTTTCATTACACGCCTAAGAAATTCTCCGATTAACACCTGTACTCGTCGTATGAACATAACCTTTTGCATAAAAGCCAATTCTGTTAGCGTATCATCACAAGGCACTTTTTCCTCTATAGTTATAGCTCTAAGGGGATGGTTAATACCTAAATATCCCACACCAAGCCGAACCATTTCTATTCTCAAGTCCTCAAGAAGAGTCAAGTTCTCGTCCTTTGTAATTGGGTCTAATCTTTGTTGGTCTTCTTGGGAGACCAACAATTTAGCTCCCAAGGTCAAAAATAACTCGCCCCTGAGTTGGCAAACAACAACTGGGCGCTTTTACTCATCACGTGCCACAAATTGAAAAATAGCGTTAGGTTGTGGGTCATCTTGAATGGAAAATTTGTTTCTGTATAGCCAATTCCGTACGACAGGTTCAATACGCTCAATCTGGATACTACGCCTCCCTCGCCATAATCTATACTGGTTCAAAGAAAAGAACGTCAGGCCAACCCCACCGATAAATATGATAATTATAATGGGTCCCCAAGATAAAATAGCAGCCCAAATCGTTGCCCCCACAGTCAAGATTGCCCCCGCAATAAGGATTGCAATAATTCCTGTAGATAAGGCTTCTGCCATTCTCTTAAATGGATTTCCCATACCTTAATTCTAACCACTTCCGAGGAGTTTCGCAACAGCCTCTATAGTTGCTTCATACCCCTCTTCCAGGGGTGTCCAAGAGGGGCGCTAGCCCCTCTTTCTTAACCTTCCCCCTCTCCTTTGAAGGAGAGGGGGATAAAGGGGGTGAGGTAGATAAACAATCTCTAAGGAGCAAGGTTATTTCACTAATGGTATCTATGCTATAATCCAGATAAAGAATAAGAGATACTGTATGAATGAGATAAGATATAAGCCAATAGGTATTATTCATTCCCCATTCAAACAGCCTTGCGGAACACCTATACAGCCAGCATCCTACCCCCTATGATAAGCCTTCTTGTTTTGGTAGACAAGAGGGCTTTCTTTTTGCTTCTTAAAAAATGCCTCGCCAAAAATATGATGAAAATATAGGTTCATTCTGAAATATCACAAGAAGCTCTTTTGTTACATAATTGATTTAGGAAAACAAAAAACACCTTAACAACTGAATAAGCCAAATGGAGTGAACCCCTGAGACTAGACACAATGGGTTAGGAAGATTAGGAAGGTCTGGCAGGGTCAGGGTATAATCAGAAGGAGAAAGGACCTTGCCATGAGGAATCAAAGAAGTTTCAGCTTAGAATTCAAGCGCCGGCTGGTGGGAAGAGCTCATGAGTGGCGAAAGCCGCCCTGCGCAGCTCTGCCGCCGGTATAACATCACTTCAAGCGTGCTTTACCACTGGAAGAAGCAGTACAGCCGGGGCAAGTTCAACAACGAGCCCACCGAGGAAGGGGCTCTCCAGGACAGGATAGAGAAACTGGAGCGGTTGGTGGGAAAGCTAACCCTGGAAATGAATTTCTGAAAAAGGGGCTCCAGCACAGTCTCAGCCAGTCTCAAAGAAACGGGAAATTGTTGCCTCTCTCAAACACATCATCAGGTATATCCGCCGGGGGTGCGGACTGATGAAGCTGGCCAGGAGCAGTTTCTACTACAAGCCGAAGTCGCGGAGTCCTGAGCGGATGGAGGCGGAGGCTGACCTAAGAGACAAAATTGAGGCCGTCTGTCTTGAGTATACCCGCTACGGTTACCGCCGGGTCACTCATGAGCTGAGGCACAAAGACTGTCACGTGAACCACAAGAAGGTGCTGAGGATTATGCGAGAGAGCGACCTGCTCTGCCGGGTTAAGCGGAAGTGGGTGAAGACCACCGACTCAAGACACCGTTTCCCCAGGTACCCCAATCTTATCAAGGGGATGGTCATCAGGCGCTTAAACCAGGTCTGGGTCGCTGATATCACCTACATTCGCATCCGGACGGGCTTTGTTTATCTGGCGGCGATACTGGACGCTTATTCCCGGAAGGTGATTGGTTATGCCGTCTCTACCAGACTCGATACCGCACTGACGCTGGAGGCGCTCAAGATGGCAATAGCCTGGAGGCAACCTGATACTGGTGTCATTCACCACTCGGACCAGGGAGTGCAGTATGCCTCAGGTGACTACGTAGCAGAACTCAAGAGCCGCGATTTTGAAATCAGCATGGCGCGGGCAGGCAACCCATATGAAAATGCCAGGATGGAGAGCTTTTTCAAGACACTGAAGTATGAGGAGGTATATCTATGTGAGTATGAGACCTTTGAAGACGTGGTAGCCAGGCTTCCCTATTTCATCGATGAGGTCTATAATCAGAAAAGGCTTCACTCGGCGCTTGGCTACCGCTCACCGAATGACTTCGAGAAATTAGTGCTTA
>Ga0265594_1000828_pt1 | contig 24999 bp, 25 predicted proteins | sample saktaG_11_FD_190147 | JGI IMG/M metagenome (GOLD analysis project Ga0265594, IMG submission 190147) | Saline water microbial communities from Sakinaw Lake, British Columbia, Canada - sak_2011_5_24_80m | ecosystem: Environmental > Aquatic > Non-marine Saline and Alkaline > Saline ... | reverse complement strand
CAGTCCCTGACAACTGCCACATCCTGGCATCGCTGCTTTTTCCAGTTTGACAAGATCTTTTTCTGTCATTGTCCCGGCTGCAACTTTTCCAACTCCTTCAAACACATCTGTGAGTGATATCTCGCACCCTTCCCTCCATCCCGGAAGCATATTTCCCCCGGTAAGGACAATTGTAGGGATATTTACCCGTGCAGCTGCCATCAGCATTCCTGGAACAATCTTATCACAGGTACAAAGACAGACAAGTCCATCAAACCGGTGAGCTTCTGCCATGAGCTCGACTGAGTCAGCAATTGTCTCTCGTGATGGAAGAGAATAGCGCATTCCGATATGTCCCATTGCTATACCATCACAGATGCCGATTGTATTAAACTCAAAAGGCGTTCCGCCTCCTGCTGCAATTCCTTCCCTGACCCTGTGTGCAAGCATCTGAAGATGAGTGTGGCCGGGTACAATCGTATTAAATGAATTTGCAATCCCAATGAAGGGACGGTCCATCTCAGTATCTGTCACTCCAAGAGACCGGAGCAGCGATCGATTTGGTGCACGGGTATATCCCCCTTTTGCCTCATCACTCCGCATAGTATCACTCACGTGTATCTTTGTCTTATAAAAGAATTTCCTTTCTGTTCAGACATATCCCTCATTGCAGACTGAAATAATTCCTGATGAGATAATTGTATGCTGATTCTGAAAAAATGCCTTTATTCAGGATTCAAAGAGAGATTTTGATTATTCTTTGTCCTTGGATTAATTCATATCCAGATATTTGATAATAGCCACTCTGGCGGTTGATATGGTAATAGATCTTCTGTGCCATGACATGATAATCACCCCCTACAGTCTGATTCCTGTAGTGTTTTCTCTATAGCCCAGGCGTTCAATTGTTTGGAGGAGTTCTGAAAACATTTTCTGTATTTAAAAATGTTGGATAGTTTACTCTTTGAATCCATCTGAACCGAACCATCTTCACTTACTGTATTCATTATAATTCTTATAGTATCAGCATAGCCAGATTACCTGATTTGTCTGTGAAAAGAAACACAAATAATTATTAGCCGTTTTGATAAGGATCTGTGCAATCCTTTCTGCAAGGAAGTCCGGAATATAAGATGCGTCCTTTAATCCCATAGATACTGTACAATGAAAAGCTGAACGAATGTTAATTTCTTTTTTTTTGTATACCTGAATCTGATACCCTTGGTCTGCACAACGAGTAAGTTTTTTTACGTGTTTCCTTTTTTTATACCTTATTGATTGCATCAGACCACACGTTTATCTCATATTTCGTAATATCTGTGTACATGGAAGGACGGTACCTCAGTATCATAGGGATAATTGAGATGGCAATCTATCTGTCACTAATTGGCATCCTTGCAATAGTGCTCATTTTTGCTCTTATTGAACTCATATATCTGATATTACATGCGATTCTCAATCAATCTGATTATCTCATGGGTTCAGCAGGGTTGCTGGGCGCATTTGAGTTTTTCCTTCTTATCCTCATAGGTCTTGAACTACTGGAGACGATAAAGGCATTCCTGATGGATAAAAGAATCCATCTTGAAATTGTTCTTACCTTGGCAGCAATAGCTATTGCACGAAAAATAATTGTAATTGACCTGTTTGAGATGGATGGAATGATCCTTCTTGGTATGGGAAGTGTTATTTTATCGCTGACTGTTGGATATTATCTTGTGAAGAAGGCAGACATGAACGATAATTCAGAAAGTGGCACACCACTGATACAAAAACTCTGATACAGGTGCATCGAGATCAGATGACAGAGAATAATTACTAAAACTTAATTTTTTATTAAATACAAGCTGGAAATATTAACAATTCCCTGTAATTTATCTATTCTCTCACTGGTTATCAGTGTTTGTTGATACAATCATGATGAACTGGTCAAGAACCCATTCATTCCTGACTTCAGGGTGGAACATAACACCATACCAGGGACGGGTCTGGTGCCTCATTGCAACAACCCGCTCACCCGATATTGCAAGGGGAGTACATGAAGAAGGTATATCTGTTATGTACTTATGAAGTTCAAAGCCGCTGAACTGCTTATGTAAACCCATCAGTTCATAGGGTCCGGTTTCCAGTGATGTAATTTCCTGCATCCCGATGATTGGTTCTTCTTTTAATGTTCCTCCTGCAACCAGTGATAAAACCTGCATCCCGGCACATATTCCAAGAATAGGTATAGATGATGAAGCAATCCAGGAAAAGCGTGACATATCTGATACAAATTCGTTATCGGCAAGAGCAGTGCCACAAAGAATACAACCTTGTGTTCCTTTTAAATTCCCCTCTTCCCGCCAGTATCGAATGGTATGGCTGATATTAAGATGCATCAGGATAGTTGATATCGGGAGTACAAATTCATAATAAGAAAGTGATTCTGGGCGATATGAGAGATCTATAAGTGATATCATCTCTTTTTAGCCTCCAGGCTGGCACTGGTGATGAGATACGTTCCATGGTAGTTATGATATGATGTATCTGCAGATTGAATAGAAATCCGTTCTGTAAAAAATGGGGCATCGGCCACAAAGGTTTCATATTCCCCACCTTCTCCTGTCAGTGTTATGTGATGTCGCTCGGAAAAATCTATTAAGTCATGTAAAAGCGTCGCATCTATCCGTCGACCCAGCCATTTTTCATCAAAGGGACAGGCAAAGACACCGGTAATATACACTTCAAAACCGAGATTAATAAGGTTGTACATATATGACTTCTGATCGATATGCCATAGCGGATTAAAACACCACAGACCGATATCATAGCAGATCTGTTGTATACGTGTCGCCTGATAAACTGAGAGAATTGCTCCTGTTACCACTCCCTGTATCTGATATTGTAAAACGGCTCTTTTTATACCCTCTTTTAAATCATAAAGTTCTTCCTCTTTATTACCTGCAGTTGCATGAATGATGCATGGTACTCCTGCCGCCTGTGCCTGCATGCCCGTCAGATCAATGTTTGGCGTATGAAACATGTAGCTCTCTGTATTTGCACTGGTGATAGAGATACAGCAAATGACATCATCAGTCTTCATTGCCCGGTACCAGGCAAAAATTGAATCTTTTCCCCCAGAGAGAAGAACCGCAAGCCGCATAGTACTATTTTTCTTTCTCTCCTTATTCTAATTCTCTTTAAGAGCTTCAAAAATTATGGGATACATATAATCCTTCATACCAGTGTTGCCTGAAATATGAGAGTAATTAAGATGAGAATCCTGTTTTTAATCAGGGTCTTTTGTCCTGGAATATTAAGAGCCATATTGGTAATAGTGTATCTTTTTAGCGAATACGCCTTATTGTATGTAGTGCGTTACGTGTGCAAATCCTGTACATTGCCTCTGTTCAGATCTTCATTCAAGGGCAATGTATCTGCACGTTTTCATACCACGGTTACCGTGTTTCCGGGATTGGATAGTATTGTGTACAATGCAGTAGGAATACCATGATGATTGAGTCAATACAGATACAGGGATTTACTTCAATTCGAGAGCAGATGCTGCAACTTGGAAAGCTTAACATTCTGATTGGAGCAAATGGGGCAGGCAAATCAAATATTATCCGGGTATTTACTCTACTTCAGGCAATGATGGCAGGAAATCTGCAGGTTGCGGTCAGAAAGTCAGGAGGGGCAGAGGCACTTTTATCGCAACGGTCAGATTCGCATCGTACAATCTCTTTCTTTGTTAGAGGTTATGGTCAGGAATACCGGTGTACTCTGGTCCCTGGTACCGGCAACACACTCCTTATCGGAGATGAGATATTCTGTTCTTCTGAAGATCTTAAAAGAGATTATGCTGCCCGTCATGTACCAGAGGAGATCAAACCGGGAAGTGAAAGCCGGTATGCGATGGGTGGTGATACTTATATTTCCAATTCAGAACTGTCTCCACTTGCAACAGCTCTCACCAATATCAGAACGTATCAGATGGCCGAACTCCACCGATTAGACAGCCCCCCACTATGCAATGACTGGAATGTTCTCATAACACCTGATGCTCGTAATCTTGCGTGTGTTATAGCAGATCTGTATAGACGACATCCGCAACATTATCAGTATATTCGCGATACCATACGTCTTGCAGTTCCGTTCTTTGATGATTTTAATATTACAGGTTCTTCAAAAGAGCAAGAAAACACTCAGACGCTCGGATGGCGGGAACACCATACTGAATACATCTTCCCAATGCAGGATTTATCGGATGGTATAAGAAGGTTTATTGTGCTCTGTACCCTTCTTAACTCACCAGTTCTTCCGTCTCTCATTATCATTAATGAACCCGAAGCCGGTCTTCATCCGTATGCAATTGCTATCCTTGCAGCGCAGGTGCAGAGTGCATCAACCCGGACCCAACTGATTGTTGCTACCCAGTCAGTCACCTTCATTAATCAGTGCACGCCAGATGACCTGTTAATTGTCGGGAGGCATGCAGGAGAGACTGTGGTTAACAGAATTGATACTGATGAGATACAGGACTGGCTCAAGGACTATACTCTTGGTGAACTCTGGGAGCATAATGTCATTGGCGGACGGCCTGATAGATGAGCAGGAGGGATAAAGGGGCCCGTCTGCATATCATTGTTGAAGGGCAGACTGAGGAGACGTTTATCAGGGAGATAATACGCCCCTATCTGTATCAGTATGGCATCTCTACACACTGGCATGTCATCATCAACTCATCTCACAAAAACCGGGTATATCGGGGAGGGGTGAGCAGTGGAACGTATGGACGACTGAGAGCCGATATATTTCGTTTGATCCATAATTCTGTCTGTGTTACAACTATGTTTGACCTGTACGGCCTTCCTGGTAATTTTCCCGGGAGTGAACAGGCACTACTAGAATTAGATCCCTATAAAAAGGTCAGCATAATAGAGAACGCAATTGCATCAGATATTGATTCAAATCTTTTCATTCCCTTTATTACTCTTCATGAATTTGAATCACTTCTCTTTTCAGACATTAAAAAAATTGATGAAGTGATGCGGGTTCATGGCAAATCAAAGATAGAGGAGTTACGAGCCATACGAGATGAATATCATAATCCGGAACAGATAAATTCGCATCCAATCAGTTCCCCATCTCACCGGCTAAAGCAGATCTATCCTGGTTACCAGAAAATATCTGATGGAATTCTGATTGCTCACCGGATTCACCTATCAAGAATGCGAAATTCATGTCGTCATTTTGATAGCTGGATGCACAAACTTGAGTCTATCAGAAGACATCGGAACAGAAATGAGTAACACTCAATAATAATACATCTTTATCAAATTGCATGCAAAACGAGTAATAACGTAGGATTTATATGTTTGATATTAAGAGTATGGCAACAAAATTTTTGAGCTCACCTGAAGGACAAAAGATGATAATAGAATTTCTCACATCGTCAGAGGGACAGGCACAATTAAAACAGTTTATTGGTTCACCAGAAGGAAAGGGACTCGTCATTCAATTTGTGAACCAGACAATTGGAATGTTAAATCTGGATGAGAACACACAAAAGATGATTACAACAGCACTGAATACGGTTGCATAAAAAAACAGGGTTATCAGAGGCAGAAACATATCTATAGACAGATGATACTGCATGTACCATATTCAAATGGGACGTTTTGAATAGTGATACTGTCTATTATCCGGGAATTAGTACAGAATGTACGCATGTTCTTGCGAATGGTACATAAACATGATATTGGTCTCAATCAGGCCAAGTCTATTTTTTAAAAGTTTATATAAGTTACCCTGCCAACTGCCCTGATATAGACAACTTCTTTTTCCAGATGCGTGATATGATAGTACATGAAGATTACTATAATCTGTGATAATACCGCCATCATCAATTCAGACGTACTCGGTGAGAGTGGTTTTAGCGCATATCTTGAGCAGGATTCAGTTAGTATTCTCTTTGATACCGGATTGACCGGATTGTTTGCAGATAATGCAAAGAAACTTGGAATTTCCTTAAATCCTGATTTTCTTGTTTTATCTCATGGTCATCGTGATCACACCGGTGGTCTAATCAGACTTATTACCATGTCACTTCACCCAGATCTTATCTGTATTGCTCACCCAGATCTGTTTCTGGAAAAATGGAAAGGAGAAGAGGAATTTGGGGTACCTATTGATGCTGATTCCCTTCGGAATTATATGTGTATTACATCTTCTAAAAACCCAGTTTGGATTACTGATCAACTTCTCTATGCAGGAGAGATACCACGGTTCCATTCCTTTGAACCCCCAGAGAAAGGAAGGATGAAAATCAGAAATGGTATAAAAGAGCCGGATCTGATGCAAGACGACAGTGCACTGATATACCGGTCAACTGCAGGACTCGTTATCATTACTGGCTGTGCACACAGTGGCATATGTAATATCATCAGTTATGCTGAGGAGATATGCAAAGAAACACGAATAGAGGCAATTATTGGAGGGTTACATCTCTCAACAGCTTCAGATGAGCGGATTGACAAGACAATACAGTTTCTTATGCAACATCAGGTACACAATTTTTATCCATGTCATTGCACTGGATTTGAAGCGACACTTGCCTTTGCAGAAAAGCTTCCTGTCAAATATTGTGGTTGTGGAACGGTCTTGTCCTTTGATGCTGCAATCACGCAGGTATAATTATAGATTCAGGGAAAAAGATTCCATCATGTACAATGATAGTGTTCACCCGGTATTCTGTAAGCCCTTATGAGATCTGTTTTGTTGTGAAATTCAGATCGTAGCCTTAAGCACAAATTCTTCGTGGAGCACTTTCATTCTGGTAAGGATCAGGATAGACTCCTTTTGATGACCTGTTAAAAAAAATGTGCATATTTGCAAAAAATTAGAAGAATAATCCGGTAAAAAAATTCACCATATTAGTAAATCCCTGTGTTATGATTACTACCGGGTCAATGCCTAATATTGGGAATATGAATAAAAAGTACAGGATTGTTCCCATGCTAGAACCAAGATTCGCTAGTGCTGCTACAAGTACTACTCGAAAAATAGGGACTTTTCGCATCTCTGAGAAGGTTTCAGCTTCCATAATACGCTTAAAATCTCCAACACCTGGTTTTCTAATCTTTGCTTCTGCAATTGCAGCAAACCATCCTGCAGCAATAAGCGGGTTTAATGTAGTAACCGGAGAGACAACAAAACCCACAGCTGCAGATATCGGGTGACCACCGGCAAGGAGAGTACCTACAGCAGTAAATGTACCATGAATAAGAATCCACCAGACAACTGCCAGAATCAGGACTTCAGTTCCGACTCCTGAGAAGATGATGGCTCCAATGAGAAGAACAAAGAGGAGTATAACTAAGGTGCCAATTATCTTTCCCCATGGGCGGTGGTGGATTGGCTCAATAAGGTCACCCATCGCTGGAAGTAAGGATGGATCAGCAAGAAATTTTTCAATACCTTTCTTATGTCCGGCGCCAATTACTACGAGTATTTTCTCTTTTTTTGATGCAAGTCTGAGGAGTTTATGACTCATGTATGCATCACGTTCTGAAATAAGTGCTTTTGATGCATTAGGAGAGAATTTTTCAAATTCTTCCATTGCATAAGTAACCATATCGTCTTTTTTCAGTTCCTCAATGTTTAGCTCTTCAATATCATTCGAAACCAGGGATGCGGCCAGGGCGTAGAACATCTTTAGTTTTTCCCAGATTCCCATCGTGCCCCAGAATCGTTGCAACGTCATTCTGATATCACGATCGATGAGTGCAATTTCAATATTGTGTTCTTCTGCCATGGCAATGGCAGCTTTCATCTCGGCTCCGGGTTCAACCCCAACATCCATTCCGATACGGCGCTGGATATATGCTAACACCCACTGAATGAGTAACTGGTTGAAGTTCTTTGCATCAAGTATCTTTTCAACATCCGGTTGTGCACCTTCCTGTTTTAATCCCAGGTACCTACCCTCGTCAAGTTCTACTGCAATAACATCTGGTTGAAAGGTCTCAATACCTTCTCTAACCTCATCCACACTCTTTTGTGAGACATGTGCGGTTCCGATAATCTTTATTTCAGCCATATATACTCTTTATTCCCTCCCCGTCAATAACCAGATTAGTTCCTGCTGATTGCGATAAATACTGTAGATAGAAGGCGATTTTATCTTCTTCGAGACGCTCTGCTTCTGCCCTGTTCAGGAGATCATCTGCGAGCATTTGTGCCTCTCTTTTGCAGATAGGTAAACCAATACCCTGACACAGCGATGGTATGCTCAGTTTCTCGTCTTCCAGATTAAAAGGATACGTCCGACAGATCCATGGCCTGGCATCATATACACTGCATTTTCCTCCTATGAGAAATCGGCATTGAGAATTATGGCGTATAAGCGTCCATTCAAATGTCACTTCCTTTCCTTCAATATTTGTCATTTCAGGGAATGGTTCTGCGATTTCATTCCACAACAGTCCTGTGACCTTCATGATTGCCCGAATTTCATCGGGTGAGACCATAACCAGAGCAGATCCCTCATCTGTATCGGTGCAGCATTCACCACATCCGACACATTGAAATCCCAACCGCTGTATTTCAGTTGCGATTGAGGTAAGGCAGGTATGTCTTTCTCTCGTACCGTAATTCATGATTCCTGTGTTATCAAGTCAAAATTTTCAAAGACACGGAATCCTTCAAAGGAATGGCTGACTTCCGGGTGCCACTGTATTCCAAATATCTGATTGTCTGTACTTGCAATTGCTTCAAACGGGGAGATAGATGAGGTTGCAAGCCTGATGAATCCGGGCGGGATTTCTTGTACTTCATCAGCATGAGATGCCCAGACCTGCATTTGTTGCGGATACCCGGAAAGGATGGACTCATCATTCTGAACAATCACGTCAATTGCACCATATCCGCCTTTTACTCCGGGTCGAACAGTCCCTCCCCTGCTGATGGTTATGATATGCAGACCAAGACATATGCCAAGAACAGGAACCCCTGCATCAAGGTATGATATACAATTACCAATACGTGACAGATCCGGCCCTCCTCCCAAAATAATCCCCCGGCATCCTTCAGTAATATCATCAGGAGGAGTTGTGTTTGGGATAAGTTTCGCATCAATATCATGATCACGAAGTGATCGGATGATCAGATGATTAAATTGTCCAAAATTATTGACAACATATATGGGACGCATCTGCAGCATATTATTAGCAACAGGATCACTTAAGTTAGTCACATGATCGGCTTATAGGTATAGTATTATATAAATAATATAATCGCAATGATCCAATCCTATCAGAATCAAATAGGAGCAGATCTCCCTCTTATATCTGGAACAATAATCAACAAATTTATTTTGTTTCTTCGATAAAATTTGGTGTGAGAAAGCCTGTAATATTACCCGATTCAGTTACTTACTGTGAGGATGAAGGGTATGGAGAAAAAATTTGTACGGTCTGGAGGATAGAACTTCTGATACAATCAGGTGTGTACCCCATCATATGTGCCAGATACATTGCACCTCCGGCACCCATACCTTCCTTGACTTCCCCGATGCAGTAGCGCTTCAACCCATCATGTGAGAGTCTCCCAAAGTCAGGGTCTACAATTATCATCCTGACTCCTATGGCTTGTGCAATCGTACAGACATTCGCTGATACATCTTCTGATACGTAAATGGTAGTGATGACATCAGGAAGTGGTATATTCATAATTTTCAATACAGCACAGACTGCAAGCATCTGGGTACCCCCTGCAAAGTATAATTTTTTTGTGAATGATGCAGCGATTCCGGCAGCAACCGCCATCATAGGATCCCCTGTTTTTGTGATAAGTGATATTCCATCTATTTTGGTACCGATATGAAGCCTGGTAAGAACATCTGTCACAATCGATTCTTTTAATTCATTGGGATTTTTGGCAAAGGCACTACTAACCTGTGCAGGATAACCAAGCGCTCTGAGTATACATAACGCTGTTGTTGTCCCCCCTGGAACCGATTCACCAAGGACGATGAGATCATGTGAAGCTGATAGATAAGTTCCTATCTGCTTTCCCTTGAGAAACAGCTGCTCAGCGTCTGGTACTGCATCATGATATCGTGGATCAAGACCCGCTTTCCCATATACGTCCATGCATGGAATCGTTGGAGTATGGACAAGACCTGCATTGATAAAGAGAGGTGTCAGCTGACAGAGCTGCATCATTGAACAGGTGATAGATGCAGGAGTGGGGCATCCGGTTGGTGTATTTGGAGTAGCATCGCAGCTTGTAATGGCCCCGTTTAGTATCAGTTCTGCATCCAGAATCGGCGTGAGAAGGGTTCCCTGTGGATTAGGTCCTGCTCCTGAAAGACCTGGGACCGTTGATAAAAGAGTATTTGCCAGTATTCCACAAAAAATAGGATTATTTGGAATGAAATCTGATTTTATAGAGACAAAAGGCATGATTTATATATCGTTATGGAAAAGACATCAATATTACGCTGGCATACCATGAGATTGCAAAACCAAGGATGGGAATACTTAACTCTGCCAGGATCGGATCATGAAAGTAATGTTTGAGATACAGGAGCGGTTGATTTGTTTGGGTATTTTCATTCCCGATATTGCAGCCGCAGGGAGCGAACTTGCGCACCTGATTTCTACAAAACCACCAGATATAACAGAAATAACCCGAAGGATTGAACATTTTCTCTCTGATCCTAATGTGTCATCACTTCTTCTTGCTGCCATCCTTCTTGAAGATGAACTCATTGCAAAGAGACAAAATTCAGAAATTGCAGATGATCCCATATGGCTCCTTTCTGATGAGTTCATAGGAATTGCAATCGCACAGATAATAGCAGGTCCCAGGGGAAAATTTGCATTTACTACGTATGACCAGAATAAACCCGGGATTATCAGAGAACTGGGGCCTTTTCTTGATGATGCAATTGCCGGTCTGGTTGCAGGCTGTGTCTGTCAACAGGCCATTGTTCCTCAGCATGTGTCCTAAATCAGTGATTGATAATGAAAAAACGGTTTTCTCTTATTACTTCCATCCTTGCTCTCCTTCAGTTTACCACACGATTACCGCTTGGGAGGAATCAGGACTTTGATGCGTTTGCCATTTCTTCCTGGCTCTACCCGCTGGCAGGATACATAACCGGAGGGATAACCGCAGGAATTCTTATCCTGCTTCCATTACCGGGGGGGACATCTGCTGCAATAGCTCTTATTCTCATCCTTATCCTAACCGGAGCCAATCACTTTGATGGTCTTTTAGATCTCGGAGATGGATTAATGGCACATGGAGATCGTTCTAAACGAATCACTGCTTTAACTGACCAGACCGTTGGTGCAGGAGGGGTGGCAGCAGGAGCATCAGTCATGCTCCTTATGTATGCTGCCCTCTCATCCATGAGTTCTCTTATGGTAGTAGTTTCAGTTCTGTATGGGGAGGTGTTTTCCCGGTATGCGATGGCATGGATGACAGTGATTGCACCACCGTTTCATGATGGTATTCATTCATATCTGCACAGCCAGTCTAAAAAGTGGTTTTTACTGTTATCTACCATGCTTCTGGTACCACTCATCCTGATTCCAGAGGTACAACTTTTGTTTCCTGTAATTCTTATTATGACTATTATAGTATCGTGTATCATGCGAATTATCGCAATTAAGGCATTTGGGGGAGCAAATGGAGATGTTGTTGGTGCTACTGGTGAGATAACACGTTCTCTTGTCTTCCTCCTGATTGCCATGAGTGCTACTGGTTCTCTTTGTATATCACCTGTGTTCTGCGCTCTTTTGCAGGTATAATCCATCCGGTATGCAATCACATTTCACTGTGATAGATTTTTGTAAAGCCGGCACTGCCTCATGTTGTGAAACATCGCAGAGTTGGAGAAGTGATTCACCTGTTAATATCGGGATACATACCCGGTATTCTTATCATCATCACACACAACCTCACTGCCATCTCTGACGAGTGTGTTAAATGTAAGGGCAGCTTCCATGTAGGCTTCAGGAGGGAGTGAACCTGACTGAATCTGCGCACCTGCTTTTTCATATGGAGATGGCATGACACGCGCTCCAACCTTAATTCCCCTGCAATGCTTGCAATATCCACATTTCGTATGTACTGAAACAATACCCATAGCGCATTCAACATGTGCACGGTCTGACCCTTCTTTTCGTAAAATTGTAAGAGATTTCATATCTCCTCTTATCTTATTACCTAAGTGATATCTAATTATTGTGTCTCCAGTATCTATTCTGCAATTGAAGGCAATAATTGAGATTCTGAAAGAAGCGAAACGGTTAATAATGATGGCTATCCAATAAGTAATACTCGCGTAAATTAGCTGTTTATTTGCAGGTAATGATTTTGCGGAGGAATTGGAGGATATTCAGATTATGGCAAGTGACAAGCCCCACATGAACCTCGCGGTCATTGGACATATTGACCACGGAAAGTCAACGACTGTAGGCCGTCTCATGTTTGAGACCGGCGCTGTCCCGGCACACATTATAGAAAACTTCAGAAAAGAAGCAGAATCAAAGGGTAAGGGTTCCTTTGCGTTTGCCTGGGTTATGGACAACTTAAAGGAAGAACGTGAACGTGGTATTACAATTGATATTGCTCACAAGCGATTTGATACACCCAAGTACTACTTCACGGTTGTTGACTGCCCAGGTCACCGTGACTTTGTTAAGAACATGATTACAGGTGCATCCCAGGCAGATGCTGCAATCATTGTTGTTGCAGCTCCTGATGGTGTTATGGAACAGACCAAAGAACATGTTTTTCTCTCAAAAACGCTTGGTATCAATCAGCTTATTATTGCAGTTAATAAGATGGATGCATCCAAGTACTCAGAAGAGCGGTTCAATGAAGTCAAAAAGGAGATGTCCAACCTGCTTAAGATGGTAGGAACAAATCCTGATACTGTAGCATTCGTTCCTATCAGTGCTATGGAGGGTGACAATATGATCAAAAACAGCGAAAACACCCCCTGGTATAAAGGCAAACCACTCTTTGGGCTTCTTGACGAACTTACATTACCCCCTAAACCAACTGATAAGCCTCTTCGTATTCCTATTCAGGATGCATACTCAATATCTGGTATCGGTACTGTTCCGGTCGGTCGTGTTGAGACTGGTATCCTCAAGAAAGGTATGAATGTTACGTTTATGCCAATGAATAAGAGTGGAGAATGTAAATCCATTGAGATGCACCATGAAGAGATAGCACAGGCAGAACCAGGTGACAATATCGGGTTTAATGTCCGTGGTATCGGTAAAGATGATGTTCGCCGTGGTGACTGCTGTGGTCCGGCTGATAATCCACCATCAGTTGCAGATGAATTTACTGCACAGATAGTCATTCTTCAGCATCCAAGTGCAATTACTGTTGGATATACCCCGGTATTTCACTGCCACACATCACAGACCGCCTGCACCTTTACAGAACTGGTAAAGAAACTGGATCCACGCACTGGCGAAACGCTTGAAGAAAATCCAACCTTCTTAAAAGCCGGCGATGCTGCAATTGTAAAATGTCGTCCAACAAAGCCGCTTGTTCTTGAGAATGCTAAAGAAATCCCCCAGTTGGGCAGATTTGCAATCCGTGATATGGGATCAACCATAGCAGCAGGTATGTGCATTGGCATAGTTAAGAAAGAATACCGCTAATCTTTTTTATTGGTGGTATAAAATGCAAAAAGCCAGAATCCGTTTAACCGGTACCGATTATCGTAAAGTCGAAGAAGTATGTGACAAGATTCGAGAGATTGCCGAGCGTACTGGTGTCAATCTGGCGGGTCCCATTCCCCTTCCAACCAAAAAACTGGTTGTTCCTATCAGGAAGAGTCCTGATGGAGAGGGTACAGCGACATGGGACCGCTGGCAGATGCGTGTACATAAGCGATTGATTGATATCGACGCAGATGAGCGTGCTCTGCGCCAGCTGATGCGAACCCAGGTTCCGAAAGATATCGGAATCGAGATTGTATTAGAGAGTTAATGTCAGAGGGGTAGCGGTGTGAAGGCCGCGGAATCTATACGTAATATCTACACCAATGCCTCTGCTGGGAGGCTTCTTCTCCTCATTTTCCTGGTAACGTTTCTGGTCAGAATACTTTTTCTTGACCTGAAACTGTATCATCATGATGAAGCCATCCATGCCTGGTTCGTGTATGAACTCCTGACGAAAGGGAATTATATTTATGACCCGATGTACCACGGGCCCTTTTTATATTACGTTACTGCAGTAATGTTCTCTCTTTTTGGGGAGAGCGATGTTATCGGGCGTATTTTGCCGGTCATCTTTGGTTCCTGCTTAATTCCCTTACTTTATGCAATATTCCGGCTTGGGTATCTTACTAAAAACCAGGTAATTATTGCAGGACTTTTTATCGCAGTCTCGCCTGACATGGTTTACTTTTCCCGGTTTCTCAGGCATGATATATTTCAGATCTTCTTTACGCTGGCTTTTATTGTCTGTGTACTCGCATGGTTTGAGAAAGAACGATGGTATTATGCTGCGTTAGCTGGTCTTACCGCAGCACTTGGAATGACCTGCAAAGAAGATATGCCAATTACGCTTCTCATCTTTGGGTCATTTTTTCTATTATGTCTTGTAACAAAAAAGATTTCACTTCCCAGGTTTTGGATTCGGCATCTTTTTCCCGCAATCATTGTAGCAGGGTTTATTGGAATTCTTTTCTATTCCTCTTTTGGAGCATCACCTGAAACGGTCTTTAATGCAGGGTTTCGGGCAATAGATCACTGGGCTTCAATGCATGAAGAATGCAGGCTTTGTGGACCGCCTTATTACTATATCCTGATGCTGCTCATGTATGAACTGCCGGTCCTTCTCCTGGCACTCTTTGCAGTGATACAATATAGTGTATTGCACATAAAAAGGAAAAAACAGGATATATCTCTGGAAAAGAATGAGTTACATCCCCAAAAGACTGATACGGTTTCTGTTATTCATAGAGATAAAACAGAATTTTTCTTTATCTTTTCCCTGTACTGGATGATTTTTTCCCTTTGTGTGTACGGAATCATTGGTGAGAAAGTCCCCTGGTTGTTGCTTCACCAGCTCCTGCCAATGATATTTGTTGCTGTCTATATGATGGGCACAAAAAAGATGATTCTCTCTCTTTTGATATGTTTGTATCTTATCGGGATGACATGGCATCTTTGTTTTATTCCGGTTGATATAAATGAACCAATTGTGCAGGTACAGAATTCTGAACAATTCAGAGAAGTGATGGATCTTATAGATCTATCTGATAAGGTTGTTATTGCATCTGACACCTACTGGCCTCTTCCCTGGTACTATCGGGGTGATCAATGGGAAAAATTCACATTTTATGGTCAGCGGGTTGATGAAGAGATAATCTATCAGAATGATCCGGATATGGTTATTACCCATGATACCGATAGTTACCCCAGTCTTTTTGGGTACTATATGTATCCATATGTTCATAGCTACTGGTTCTCATGGTGGGATAATAAAGAAAGGCTTCTCCCATATTTCCTGTATCGGGATGGAAAAATGGGGAGCATCAATCTTGATGTCTTTATCAAAGCTGATATCGCAGAGAAATATGGTTTTTTACCATCCTCGTCTCCACTTATACAGGAGAACAGATCTGATATGGATAGTCTAATAAACGAAAAATATGGATATGTTCCTTCTCATGTACCTGGTATGGATAACAATGTATCAGGGAATCTGGACCGTTCTTCGTTTCATATGATTGCATAGTAGTCAGATCTCATCTTTTGTGATGATTTCACAAAAAATATATCAGATTCTGCAGGAAATTATCGGGATGGTTTTTATTCTTCCATTAACCGGACCAGTTTTTCGGCAAATGCTCCTGAGGCCTGCGGTCCATTTGCCGTTACTATACGACCATCAACTACAACCGGTAGTGGTGTAAAGATTGCTCCTCCCTGTTGTATCTCTTTTATTGCAGTATCGTCAATAAAGACCGTCGCCTTTTTATCCTGTAACAAACCTGCATGGGCCAGGACAACGGGAGAGAGACAAATCGCTCCGATTATCTTTTCATTTGCCTCAAAATCCTGAATAATTGCATGTAACTGGCGATTATCCCAGAGGTGTGTAGGGGATCCTCCGCCACCGACAATCATTATCGCGTCGTATGAAGAAATTCCCTGATGAGAAATATCAGTAAAGGTCTTATCAACCAGTACTTCATCTCCAAGCATTCCCCGAACCAGACCCGTCTTTGTAGAGACCAGATCATAATCCACTCCAACCTTGTCAAAATAAGCAATGGGGTCTCCTAGTTCTTCATCTCTGAATTTCTCAGGAGCGATAACAATCAGTACTTTTTTTGTAACTTTTTTATTTTCTCCTTTTTGTTTCATAATCCACCTGATCGAGGGTTTCACTATATTACCATTTAAAGGTTGTGTGATGGGCGTGTCCTTCTGTATCCCCTGCCATGCGAAAAAAAAGAAGACCCGTTTTTTATGCAGTGAAAAATTATTCCTTAAAAGGTGAAGATGACCTATATCGCAGGGTATAACCCGTTTTCAGCATCATATGAACAGTATCTGATTACATTTTTACAATATGGGACAGAGATAATGAAAAGAGAAGATGAATGCCGGGTATTTAGGATTTTTTAATTTTGTTTTTTTCAGGTTTTGGGCAATCTCTCATCTTTGACATGGTCCTCATCAGATTGGTTTTCAGCCAGGTGCTCTTCAATTGTCTCGACGACAGTTCTGATAACCATCACACGTGCATAAAATTTATTATTCGCAGGAACAATGGTCCATGGTGCCATTGGAGTACTAGTCCGTTTCAGCATCTCACTAACTGCAGACCGGTGCATATCCCATTTTTCACGGTTTCGCCAGTCTTCATCGGTTATTTTCCATTGTTTGTCTGGGTTTCCTTCTCGTTCACGGAAACGGGATAATTGTTCTTCTTTATCGATCTGTAACCAGAATTTTATGATGATATTGTTATTTTTGACTAATCGTTCTTCCATACCATTGATCTCATGATATGCTCTCTTCCATTCTTCCTCCCTGCATAATCCTTCAACGCGCTCGACTAGTACGCGACCATACCAGCTTCTGTCAAAGACCGTAATATGACCTTTTTTAGGCAACCGAATATAAAAACGCCAGAGATAGTGATGCAACAGATCCCAGTCACTGGGTTTGCCAATGGGTTCAACAGTATATCCACGTGGATTTAAGGGACTAGTCAGTCTGACAATACATCCACCTTTTCCTGCTGCATCCCATCCTTCAAATACGATGATTAGTGGTTTTTTTTTCCGAATGAGATCATACTGAAGATTACTCAGACGCTCCTGGTACATATCTAGCAGTTTTTTATATTCATTCCGCTCGTACGCGAGTGTAAGATTGACGAGATCCAAAACAGATCGGTCCTCATGGATACCAGGATGAGCAATATCTTCAGGGAGTCTTGCAGCATAGACCATATCAGGCAGGGGTGTTGCCAGTCGTGCCAGCCATCCTTCCATCATTGAAGAAATCGTTTTGAGTGCTTTCACATGGGCATAGCGTCCTTGTTCTGCTTCAATTATCGTCCACGGTGCATACAGGGTGTCGGTCCGGCTTATAAGATGTTCAATGACTGGAATGTATTGAAGATAGTGAGATTCACAGTCTGGAATTGCTGGAAATGGACTATAGTCCATAAAACAGTCCTTTTTTAATTTTTTTAGTCGTTTATTCTGTGTCTCATTTGTTATATGCAAAAACATCTTAATAAGAAGGTTTCCATCATCAGCAAGCTGTTTTTCAAACGTTAGAATATCGTCGATTGCATATGATGGTACAGAATCCATATTTGCAGGGTCAAACCGTTCAGTAAGGATTCTGCTGTACCAGCTACGATCGAGGATAATCATTTGTCCATATGGGGGGAGATTAACCCAGAATCGCCACATCATATGATGCTGACGTTCAAGATCTGACGGGCTTCCTATTGGAATGACTCTCACCCCACGGGGATCAAGAGCATGAATCACCTGGTTGATAACCTGTGAAATACCTGCACCACGCCATCCCTCGACTGCAATGATAATAGATTTGCCATGTATACGAGTCTCTCTCTGTAGCTCTCCCATACGGGATCGGAGAGCATGAACGAGATCTTCATATTCGTGCTTGCGAATCGTGAGTGAGAGGTCAAATGTCTCAAGCATTTTTTATTCCTACTTCTACACGGTATTTATAAAGAATGGGTAATGCATGTATAAAAAAGCAATGAATATTCTTTTTTTTTGACTCACCTGGTATTCCTGTAGATTTTGTCTTATTAAAATTCATCCTGGATGAATACTCATATCTGTATTTTGTACTTGCCAATCACATGGTTATTCTGTTGCTAACAGTACCCGTTCAGGATGCAGAACCTGTTTGTATCTATTCTGATTCCCTGTGACACTTAACGATCCCAAGTAAAAATGAGTAAATTTTTTTTAAAATTTTGAATGGAATTCATTTACCAAATTTAAAAATTATGTTTGTTATGTGTTAATGTAACACCTAACGATGAAGGGAATTTTTCTAATTATCATAAATTTCGCATTAAATTTAGATTAGGTATCAATAAAGACTCTGTTATTTTTATCTCGTTATGGGTTGCCGGGAATCCTGATAATATCATGTTTTGAAATCAAAGATTTTTATAGAGGATCGCCAGACGAGAATTACTATACTCTCTAATTAACTAACAACCAGATTTTTCAAAGTTATGAGATCTCTTATGTGTCTTTGGAACACATATCAGTCAGAAAGATACATTGTATCGTAGAAGATATCCTGATACGATGTACGATGTCCTATGCAGATGGTACACAAAACATCTATGTAATACAGGATTGATTCTTAACTCAGGAGAATATCATATGAACTGGTTAATGGGAATAGTGATTGTGTGTGCTTTTGTCACTCTTGCAGGGTGTACAAGTGCGTATAGTACAAATGAATCAGGAACATCCGGGGTTGTTATCACCGGTACCGGAACAATTACTTATATTGATTTGGAAGGAGGATTCTACGGCATAGTTGATGAAGACAAAAGTCAGTATTATCCCTTGAACCTTGCACCAGAGTTTGCTCACGATGGGATGCGGGTTACATATAGTCTGAAAGAGAAGATGGATGCTGTAACAATATTTATGTGGGGAGTACCGGTCACCATTCTAGAGATTACTGCTGAAGAGGACTTTCATGGGGTGAATGTTCAGGATGTAGGGAGATTCTCGTCTAATGGAACCGTGGTATATCCAAATGACGACGAAAAATATTCTCTCATTATTGCAGAGAAAGGAAAAATCTATCTCCCTTTTAATGCAAATAATCTGACCTGTTTCAAAGAAGGATCTGTTATTTCATTTACTGCTGTACCATATGCGAATAACACAACGGAATTGATACAGGGAACTCCTGTTTATTTGCTTACCTGTAACATGACTGGAATGCGACAGACTGTTCAGGAATGTATTACGATGAAAGATTATCAGAACCTGACTACAGTGTATGGATGCATGCAGGTAAAACTCATAGATTCTGAACATGGAAAAGAGCAGATCTACCTGATGCATTCAGGAGGTTCTGATCTTATGATATTATCAGAGGAGCCAATAGATGCTGTCACGGTACTTGGACAGTATATGGAGGCTAAAGGGTATCTGCAAGAGCAAAAAAATGAGACGGCTGATGAATATATGAAATTTAGTGCAGTATCTCTCATGTCATTATCTGAGCTTGCAGGTGTATCTGATGCAGTACCAGTCTGATCTGATATCTTCAGGCAACCTGTTTTGTCTGGAACCCTCAGATATATTTCTGATTGTATTAGTTTCTGAAAGATTTCATATGCAAAAACACTGGTTTTTTACATGATTTCACCAGTTCAGAGCCGACTTGAAAAGTATATAACCGAACGAGATCTTCTTAACTCCTATCCGGTAGAGGATTTGGTTGCTATCATCCAGGATGTGGGATTTTTGTGTGATGGCTGTGCACAGTGCTGTACAGCTGCATTTAATGGTCATGTATTTCTGCTTGACTCTGAAGTTGATGCAGCACAGGCCCTCTGTAGTAATGCTCTCATTCCTGCACCAGATTTTGATTTTTGTGACAAAGATGGGAACTTTTATGTATCTGGATTTGCTCTTCGGACAGATAGCGAGGGGAATTGTATCTTTCTAACTGACTCACGATGTAGTGTGTATCGCAACCGGTTTAGTATCTGTCGGATATACCCCTATATGCTGCATCAGGAGACTGACGAAGATGGAAAGATTGCATTTCGTCAGATAAGTGGTCTGAACCAGCATGGATCCTATTATCATAAGATCCCTGATGATGAGGCGAAGTCCCTTGCCAGTGCAACAATAACTTATGAAAAAGCATATCTGAATCAGATGATTGCATTTTGCACATGTCTTCTCTCCCTCTTTGAGAATAAAAAAAGACGACATGTTCAGCGTTCCTATGATATGTTATACCGGCAGTTTTTAGCTGGAAAACCGGTAATAATACAAGTTTTTCGGGATAATGGATTTATTCCAGTCACTGTCACCAGAGATGATTATGCAGGAATTATCAGATCTCATCCCTGATAACTGCTCCAATACGACGGATCCCCTCAAAAATTTCTTCCTGGTCTGTATTTGAGAAATTAAGTCTGATAGCATCATCGCCAGTGCCGTCGGTGTAAAAGGGTTTTCCCGGAACAACTGCAACTTTCTCTTTAATACAGCGTGTCGCAATTTTTTCTGCTGATACCCCATGAGGTAGGCGAAGCCAGATGAACATTCCGCCTGAGGGGACGGTATAAGAAACGGTATCAGGCATATGATTCTGTATGGCATGAATCATCCAGTCCCTACGTATCTGATATCCGTCACAGATGGATTTGATATGAGCGTCAATGTTATTTTCATTCAAATAATGAACCAGAATACGCTGACTAAAGTAATTTGCATGAAGTGCTGCGGCCTGCATTGCTGTCACCAGGTGATGCATCAATGGCAGGGGGGCGATAACCCATCCCATTCTCAGTCCAGGAGCCACAATTTTAGAGAAAGAACCGGTGAGAATGCTATTATCCGGGATGAAACCTGTGATATACGGGAGACGTTCAGTGGTGAACCTGACTTCTCCATAGGCATCATCCTCTATAAAAATGGTATCTGTCTCACTAATAAGATCTGCAATGCATTGTCTGACTTCCTGACTGTATGTCACTCCTGATGGATTCTGTGAATTTGGAATCCCATACATCATGGATGGATGTTTCGTAGTGAGAAGATCAGATAAAATTTTGGTATCTGGTCCATCCTCACGCAGCGGAATGCCGTGAAATTTTGGTTCAAATAAGGAAAATGCCTGTATAGCTCCGAGATATCCCGGCTGTTCAATCAGGATGTTGCTCTTTTTATTTATCAGAACTTTTCCTATCAGATCAAGACACTGCTGGGATCCGTTCGTGATAAGGATTGCATCAGGATCGATACAAAGACCTGCTACATTCTGATATCGGTCTGCAACCAACTTCCGAAGATCAGGATCTCCTTGTGTTGTGGCATAAGAGAGAGCACGGCTTCCATCCTCTTTTATTGCATGGTCTGCTGCCGTACGTATCCCTTCAGTATCAATATAGGTTGGATTTGGAATTCCGCCGGCAAATGATATTATGTCTGGATCCTGTGTTGCCGCAAGAATCTCTCTGATATACGATCGTGGGGTATTATTCATGCGGTTAGCTATCTGATACGTCATTATTTTCATTTAATTCTCTTATAGTATCATATTTTGTTTTTATCTCTTTTATTCTCTGGTTCACTTATGTTAAAATTTCATACCAATATGTCTCTTGAATGGATCTCATAATTGGTGGAATGCCGGCGATATGACTTTCGTTCTGACACAATTTTAAGTTCTTTATAAACAAAAAACACAGAGCAACAGGCCTCAAGACTCATATTAATATGGGAGAATGTATAACAATATACATAGATGTTAAAAAATGGTCATTTTGGGTGCTATGATATCTGATATGCCAATTTGAAAAATTACATCACAGGAATAACAATGAGATCACAGGATATAGCAATTGTCGGAATACTTCTCGCTGTAGGAGCCATTGCACGGTTTTTTGCAGCAATTTTTATTCCAGGTCCGATCGTCCCGAACTTTATTATAATCTTTTATTGTCTTGCGATAATGCTTATCATACCCAAATTTAAGGAAGCTCTTGGAATTGGTATTGTAGCAGGGATAATAAGTGCACTCATTACCCATTCGATATTTCCGCCGGCAAATCTCATCAGCGAACCGATTGGTGCCCTGGTCTGCCTTGCTGTGTTTATATCTATCCGAAAACACGCGGTGATAGCACCCGCCCTCTCAACACTTGTTGCAACCATTGCCAGCGGAACGGTATTTGTTCTTGTTGTCATGGCCATAGTCATGGTGGCTCCGACGCTCCTCTATAAGGAGTTCTCGTATGACAGTCTCTCTGCGTTCTTTGCCACTATGTTTATAATGATTGTTGTACCAACAGCGATTCTGAATACAATTGTGGCACAAATCTTGTATATCCCTTCAGCCCGCGTTCTTTCCCGGGGCAAATGATGATTCAGGTACAAAACCTGACTTATTTTTATCCTTATACTTCTAATACTCCGGCTCTGTATGATGTCTCTGTCACAATTCGCAAAGGAGAACTTATTCTTATCACCGGGCCGACAGCTGCCGGAAAAACAACTCTTTGCCTTGCAATAGCAGGTATTTTAGAACATGAATTTGAAGGTAAAAAGAGTGGGAATGTCACCTTTAAAGGACAGGATGTGAAGTTATATGATGGTCTTTCCGAACTGAATCAACATGTATCCATGGTCTTTGACGATGCTGATGCCCAGTTAATCTTCACAAGTGTGGAAGAAGAGATCCTCTCAGGCATTCAGATGCGGGGAGGGTCGACAGAGGAGATACGGGAGCGTATGGAACATGTTATGCAGGTTTGTGGTATAACACATCTCAGAGACCGTCCTCCCTATGCTTTGTCAGGGGGTCAGAAACAGCGGGTTGCAATTGCTGCCACACTTGCGATGAATACTGAGTGCATCATCCTTGATGAACCAACATCAGAACTGGATGTTAGTGCCACCAGTCAGATTATATCTCTTCTTAGTGCCCTTAAAAATGAAGGTAAAACCGTTATTGTGGTTGATCATTCTCTTGAGGAGTACCGCTTAGTTGCTGATCGTGTTATCTGCATGGAGAAAGGAAGAATACATACCATTGGAACATTTGAAGAGATCTATACCAATAAAGAACCTGTTATAAGTCCTGAGGCTCTCTATAAACGTAACGATCTTTTACCATATCTGCCACCTGATGGCATTTCTCCGATTATTACTGTAAAGGATCTTGTAAAAAGGTATGATACTATCCTTGCCCTTGATGGTATCACAACTGACATTTATCCTGGTGAATTTATTGCCATTCTTGGAGAGAACGGATCAGGAAAGACTACGCTGGTCAAACATTTTAACGGCCTCCTGCGTCCTGATGTCGGAAAAATCTGGGTAAATGGTTTAGATGCCACAACCGCTCCTGTTACCACTCTTGTAAGACATACCGGACTTGTGTTTCAGAACCCTGACACCATGCTCTTTGCTGATACGGTAAGGGAAGAGATTCTCTTTGGGCTTATGAATGTCAATGAATTGGATCCTGATGCGGTGATTCTTGACGTGTTGTCAATGGTCGGGCTTGTCGGAACCCAGGAGATGTATCCACGTCATCTCAGCAGGGGTGAACGTCAGCGACTTGCGGTTGCCTGTATTCTCGCGATGCGACCAGAGATTATCGTCCTTGATGAACCGACAACAGGTCTTGATGAAGCTGAATCAGATACAATGATGCAGTTGATGGAGCGGCTGCAACAGAGCGGGCATACTATCATAATGGTAACACACAACATGCGTATCGCAGAGACCTATGCAGATCGTATTATTGGTATGGAGAATGGAAAAATTACTGGAGATTATCAGATAAAGGGAGGAATATCTTCATGACCGAAATCCTCCAGTACATTCCGGGATCAAGTGTTCTTCACCATCTTAATCCGGTGACAAAACTCATTGCGGTCATTATGATAGTTACGCTCTGTGTCTTCTCACCAAACCTCCTCTTTTTAATTCTGCTTCTCATTTTCATTTTTTTTATTGCAGTTGTATGTAAACTGTATCATGAATTTTTACTCCAGTTGCCCTTTTTGGGGATTCTTATTCTCATCCTTGTGCTGATAACTGTGCTCACTGTTTCTTCCGGGCCTGTTATTGGCCACCTTATACCGTGCGCAGTTCCTATTATCGGTGGAACTTTTCCCATCACTTTCGGAGGCCTGTTATTGGGCCTTTTGCTGTCATTCAGGTTCATTGTGATGATTCTTACGTTTCAGCTCTTTATCTTCTCAACCAAACCGAGCGAACTGGTCCGTGGCCTTCTCATCTTCAGGATGCCGATTGATTATGTTCTAATGTTTCTTATTACCATCAGGTTTATTCCAAGTCTCCAGATGGAAGGTCGCCGGATTCATGAGGCCCAGATATCAAGGGGATACAATCCAGGGAGTGGGATAAAAGGAAAGATAAAGAGTTTGAGACCCATCCTCATTCCATTGGTTGCAAATTCTCTTGCAAAGACCCAGGTTATTGGTTTAACACTTGATATGCGTGGATATAGGACTAAAAACAGACTTTTGGTACACAATGACTCATATACCAGATATGATGCTCTGACGGGAATTATCCTTATATTCATCCTTATAGGATTTATATTTCAGTTTACGTTGTTGTAAGGATATTTCTCAAAGATAACAGGAGAGTTTCATTCTGAATTGGTTCTTTTTTTGAGCAGATTATATTGTGAATTTATTGAAAAAACAGATAATCAGGTTTGGTATAATGACTATTATGAG
>Ga0265594_1000826_pt1 | contig 25012 bp, 26 predicted proteins | sample saktaG_11_FD_190147 | JGI IMG/M metagenome (GOLD analysis project Ga0265594, IMG submission 190147) | Saline water microbial communities from Sakinaw Lake, British Columbia, Canada - sak_2011_5_24_80m | ecosystem: Environmental > Aquatic > Non-marine Saline and Alkaline > Saline ... | reverse complement strand
CATAGTAGAGGCCAAAACGACATTTTTTATAAAAAGCCCTTTTACCCCTCCTGGCCTTGATTTTATTAAAACGTTCAAAAAAGCTTCTACATTTTCTTTAATTTTCTCTTTTGGCCAAGAAACTTTGGCTATCGCCTGATGAAGATTTCCGCCAGCGTCACTTTTAAAACTCACTTTACCTTTTTGTAGTTGTGAAATAATTCTTGTTATTTCAGTGGTCACCGTATCGGTCTTAGGATTAGGCATTAATCCTTTCGGTCCTAAAATTCTGGCAATTAACGATAGGTCTTTCATTATGTCCGGTTCGGCAACAGCGATGTCAAAATCGCATTTACCGGTGTTTTTGATTTCTTCGATTAATTGTTTACCTCCCACTAAATCAGCTCCTGCTTCTTTAGCTTCTTTTTCTTTGGCCGGACTGACAAAAGCCGCTATTTTTTTCTTCTTCGTGGCTCCCCCGGGCAAAACAACCGTGCCTCTGACCTGTTGTTCTGTTTTTTTGGGATCAATCCCCAGATGAACGTGAATTTCCACGGTTTGATCAAAACTGGCTGAAGAATTTTCTTTAATAAATTCTATGGCTTCATCCAATGAATAGGATTTTGTGGGAATAATTTTTTCTTTAACGCTTTGGTATTTTTTGCTTCTCATATTTTTGTGTTATTCTACTTCTATGCCCATTTGACGAGCCGTACCTTCAATAATCTTGACTGCTTGGTTAAGATCGTCTGTGTTTAAATCCGGCAATTTAATTTTGGCTATTTCTTTAATTTTCGCCTTGGTTATTTTTCCGACTTTCTTTTGCATTGGCTCTCCCGACCCTTTTTCAATCCCGGCTGCCTTTTTTAATAAATCAGCGGTTAAAGGGGTTTTTAAAACAAAAAAATAAGTTCTGTCTTCATAGACCGTAATTTCCACGGGAATGACGTTGCCGACTTGATTTTGTGTTTGATCGTTGAATTTTTTACAGAACTCGGCGATATTAAGTCCGTGTTGACCCAAAGCCGGACCCACTGGCGGAGCGGGATTGGCTTGACCAGCCGGTATTTGAAGTTTAAGGATTGTTTTTATTTTTTTTGCCATAATTGTCGAAATTTATGAGTGTAGTGAAAATCACTTCGTCTATGACTCGTGATTTTAGACAAAGCTCTTTATAGTTTTTTAATTTGTAAAAAATCCAATTCTGTCGGCGTTTCCCTGCCAAATACCGAAATTAAAATTTTAACCCGGCCGCGCTCCTCATCCACCTCTGAAACCTTGCCTTCAAAACCCTTGAACGGTCCGTCAATAATTCTTACCGGAGCTCCGACATCAATGTCAATTTTGTATTTCGGCTCTTCTACTCCCATTCTTTTTTGAATCGCTTTGATTTCATCGGAAGACAAAGAGATGGGGGTGGTTCCCGAGCCGATAAATCCCGTGACACTGGGCGTATTTCTCACCACGTACCACGAATCGTCAGTAACAATCATTTCCACTAAAACATAACCTGGAAAAATTTTTTCCTTAATCACCCTTCTCCGGCCATTCTTAATCTTTATTGTCTTTTCCATGGGAACCAGAACGTTAAAAATTTTATCCGACATATCCATGGATTCAATTCTCTGGCGAAGATTTTCGGCTACATTCTCTTCATAACCGGAATAAACGTGAATTGCGTACCACTGCCGACCCTCTTGTTGTATTTGTTTGGGCATAGTCGCTTTGCTCCTTTAGTAGTAGTTTAAATTATTAATTGTAAAATTTTGGTTAACAAAAAATCAATCAAACCTAAAAAAATCGCCACCGCCAAACTGATTCCCACCACCAACAACGTGTTGTTTATGGTCTGTTTTTCAGTCGGCCAGCTTACCTTTTTTAGTTCAACGAAAGAATTTTTAATATAAGTGGTAAATTTCTTGAACATATCTCCTCTTTAAAAAGACCTTTAACAGGCCTTTAAGCCTTTAAAGTTTAACAAAATACTTTTAAAAAAGCAAGGGTTAAACGTCTAAGTTCTCAACTCCTTTGGCGTGGGTCTGGATAAACCTTTTGCGCGCCTCTACTTCTTTGCCCATCAAAATTTCAAAAATTTCATCTGTCTTGGCAATGTCCTGGATTTCCACTTTTTTCAAAATCCTGTTTTCCGGATCCATAGTAGTGTTAAAAAGTTCTTCCGGGTTCATTTCTCCCAGTCCTTTATATCGTTGAATGCTTATACCGGCAATTTTTTCTTCTTTCCTGTCCTCCGTAGCTTCAGCGAAGGAGAGTTCTTCTTCTTTCTCTTCTTTTTCTTCTTCTTTGCCGATTTCTTTGATTTTAAAGCCTTTTACCTGTTTCTTTGTTTGCATCTGTGGTTTTTTGCCGGAAAACTTGGCGATAAACTGCTCTTTTTCTTCGTCAGAATAAACATATTGTATCATTTTTCCGGTCTTAAGGCGATATAACGGCGGACGAGCGATATAAATATAACCTCGTTTGATTAATTCCGGGAAATAACGATAGAAAAATGTCAATAAAAGGGTGCGAATATGCATACCGTCCGAATCAGCATCGCTCATGATGATAATTTTATGATAACGCAGTTTGTTGATATTAAACTGTTCACCGATGTTTGTTCCCAAAGCAATGACCAAAAATTTCAATTCTTGATTGGCTAAAATCTTGTCCAATCTTGCCCTTTCCACGTTAAGAACCTTTCCTTTTAAGGGCAGGATGGCCTGGAAATTTCTGTCTCTTCCCATTTTACAACTTCCTCCGGCGCTGTCTCCTTCGACTATATACAATTCGCTTTTTTCAGGTTCTTTTGAAGAACAGTCTGCTAATTTGCCCGGCAGGGCCAAACTGTCCAGAACCCCTTTCCTTAAAATTGTTTCCCGGGCGGTTTTTGCCGCTTGGCGGGCGCGAGCCGCCAAAAGACATTTTTCCACTATGGCTTCCGCATCCTTGGGATTTTCCTCTAAAAATTCCTTGAAAGAAGCGTTGAAAACCGATTCCACGGCTGAACGGGCTTCGTTGTTTCCCAATCGAGATTTAGTTTGTCCCTCAAACTGGGGATTAATCAAACGGACACTGACAATGGCTGTCAGTCCTTCTCTGACGTCATCACCTCCCAGATTATTATCTTTCTCTTTTAGATATTGCTTGTCTCTGGCATAATTGTTCAGACACCTGGTTAAAGCTGTGCGGAAACCGACAATATGGGTTCCTCCTTCCGAGGTATGAATATTATTGGCAAAGCCCAAAACCGTCTCTTTGTAGTCGTCTACGTATTGGAGGGCGACTTCAACGGAAACGTCGTTTATGTCTCTTTTAAAATAAAATATGTTGTTCTGGCGCGATTCATTGGTCCGGTTTAAATAACGGATAAAAGAGGATATGCCTCCTTCAAAATAAAAAGTGTATGATTTGCGTGAATGAGATTCGCGGCTGTCAAAAACCTTGATGGTTAATCCCTGGGTTAAATAAGCCTGCTGGCGCAAATGAGAAATAATCGTTTTCCAGTCAAATTCTATTTTATCAAATATTTCCGGGTCTGGTTCAAAAACAACGGTCGTTCCCGTGCCTTTTGCCGGACCAACAGCCCTTACTTTTTTTAGAGGAACGCCTCTTTTGTATTCTTGAACCCACAGCTTTCCTTCTCTCTTCACCTCTGCTCTTAAATAAGACGAAAGAGCGTTGACCGCAGAAATGCCTACGCCGTGCAAACCGCCGGAAACCCGATAAACCCCCCTTTCAAACTTGGCTCCGGCATGCAATTTGGTCATTACCACTTCCAGAGCCGACTTGCCTGTCGGTTTATGGATGTCAACCGGAATGCCCCGGCCGTTGTCGGAAACCCTTACCTGATTCTTGGGCAATAATTCCACTTCTATTTCAGAAGCATAACCGCCGATGGCTTCGTCAATTCCGTTGTCCACACATTCCCAAATTGTGTGATGCAGGCCGCGCGAACCGGTTGAACCAATATACATAGCTGGCCTTTTTCTTACCGGGGATAAGCCCTCCAAAACCGTAATCTGCTTGGCGTCGTAAGTTTCCCTGTTGACGGATTTTTCTTCTTTTTTGGAAATAACCTTTTGCAGTTTACCTTTTATCTTTTTCATATATATATTATACCATAATTCATAAAGAAAACAAGTTTTTAAAAACGAAAATGTCCTTGTACAGTGCCTTGACCCCGTTAGAAAGTTATAATTGTTGCTTATAATTAAGCTACTTTATTATTTATAAGATAAAAACTTAATTTTAAGGTTCTGCGAACGCAGTGAGCAGGTTCTTATAATACAGCTATATGTTCTTTGGAGTTTATGAAGCTCGTCCCGTTAGAGACCCAATAATTATAATTCATTATATAAAAATATCTATAAAACATTTGAAAAGAAGTCTCTAACGGGACGAGCTTTCTAACGGGATTGACAAATTTTAAAAATCTACTACAATTATTACATAAAATTCATTACAATTTAAACTTAATAAAAGAAAGGAGGTTGAGCTATGGAAAATGTGGCAAAAATGACTTTTGACAAACTGAAATTAAAGGTTGGATTCGGTCTTGCGGTAGTAATTTATGAAAATAAATTATCTGCTGAATTTTTTAAAAAATTATCCTTTGACCAATGGCTTCAGGTTTGGAAAAAAGCTCCAGCAGACGGCGAAATTCAAAAAACAGCTTTGGAAAAAATGAAAGGATTTGAACAAACCTTTGAACAATGGCTTCAGGTTTGGAGAAATGCTCCAGCAGGCAGCGAAAGCGAAATTCAAAAAACAGCTTTGGAAAAAATGAAAGGATCGGCGCAAACCTTTGACCAATGGTTTCGGGTTTGGGAAAAAGTTCCAGCAGGCAGCGAAATTGAAAAAACAGCTTTGGAAAAGATGAAAGGATCGGCGCAAACCTTTGACCAATGGTTTCGGGTTTGGGAAAAAGCTCCAGTAGGCAGCGAAATTCAAAAAACAGCTTTGGAAAAGATGAAAGGATTAATCTAAATTTAGATTAATCAAAAAGGCTTTTTTATAAAAAGCCTTTTTTTAAAAAAAAAGAAATATTAAATGGGGACCAAAAAATTTTTACTCCGTGGTTCTGCCGTCGAAATGAACCACTACAGGACACAAATTTTAAAAATCTGCTACTATTAAAAGTGTCTCGCATTAGGAAAATGTATATTTTCTAAGTGAGGGGCTGAGCATTAATAATTTTTGAGTGAGGGGTTTATTTACTTCTTTCTCATTTTCTTCCTTAAAAAAGCCGGTATTTCCAACTCGTCTTCAAAATAAAAATCCGATTCGCTTTTTTTCCCTTTCTCTTTTTTTTCATTCTCTCCTTCGTCTTTATAAACAAACACTTTTCTCGCATCAACTGAACTTCCTTGCTTGTAATCTTGCTCTTCTTCTCCTTTTACCAAGCTTTGAATCGCAAAACCGTAATGGCGGGACCGGTTAAAACCGGCGGCAATTAAAGTTATTTTTATCTCATCCTTTAATTTATCGTCTATAACTGCGCCAAAAACGATTTTAGCGCGGGAATTTATTTGTTTGGTGATTATTTCCGCAATTTCATTAACTTCAACCATTTTTAAATCCGGAGAACCGGTGATTACAAAGATAACGCCGTCGGCTCCTTTGGCTGAAACGTTCATTAAAGGATTTTTTAGGGCGTTTTTAACCGCTTGATGGGCCCGGTCTTTACCCGAAGCCCGGCCAATGCCCAAAAAAGTATTTCCGGCTCCCTGAAGTATCGGCTTAATATCGGCAAAATCAACGTTGATTAGACCCGATACGTTTAAAATGTCAAAAACAGCCTGGATTCCTTGTTTTAAAACCTCATCGGCAATATTAAAAGCTTCCAGAATTGGGGTTGAACGATCAATGACCCGTAAAAGTTTGTTGTTGGAAATAGTAATCAGAGCGTCAACCCGATTAGCCATCTTTTTTAAACCCTGCTCGGCAATTAATCTTCTTTGCAGTCCCTCAAAAGTAAATGGTTTGGTAACAATGGCAATAGTTAAAGCCTTGGTTTGACTAGCTAAATCGGCAATTAAAGGACTAGCTCCCGTCCCCGCGCCTCCTCCAAAGCCGGCGGTAATAAAAATAATATCGGCGTTTTTCAAAACCTCTTTAATTTCCCGGGTATTCTGTCCAGCCGCTGCCTGCCCTAATTCAACATCTCCTCCTGTGCCCAATCCTTTGGTTAGGACTTTGCCGATTCTTATCTTTTTAATAGACTCTGCCAGAGATTGCAAGGATTGGCTGTCTGTATTAACGGCAATATACTCTATATTAGGAATCTTTGCCTCAGTCATCCGTTGAATGGTTGAACAACCGGCTCCGCCGACCCCAACCACTTTTATTCTTGTATAGGCAACTGATGACCTACTTTTTGAGCGATTTTTTTGCCTGACCATAAAATACACTATCAACTAATAACAAATATCTCCGCCAGAGGCGGAGATTTTTTATTATGGCATCAAATTTTTAAACCATTTTTTAATCTTTAATCCCACTTTGGGAATGACTCTTGATCTGGTCCTTGCACCAACTGATTTTTGTCCCCATAAAATTAAACCAACAGCGGTGGAAAAACTTGGATCAAAAGCCTTGTTTATTCCGCTGATAAACCCTTGAGGAATACCCAAAGAGGCGGGCATTTTAAAAACCCTCTTAGCCGTCTCAACCAAACCGTCTAATCTTGCCCCGGCCCCGGTCAAAACCGCTCCGGCCGGCAATTTACCGTTACGATCAATGCAAACCAATTCTTTATCAATCATTTTAAAAATCTCCTCGCACCTGGCTTCAATAATTTTGGCCACTTCTTTCTGCGAAATCATGCCTGATTCCTTTTCGTCTAAATCTTTTAAGTTTATTATTTTATTCTTACTTGCTTTTTCCACTAAAGAAGTTCCATAATTTATCTTAATTGCCTCGGCTAAATCTACGGGAACGCGCAAACCAATGGCGATATCATTGGTAACGTGGCGCGCGCCAATGGGCAAAACCTTAGCCGTCAAAACATCGCCTTCTTCAAAAACGGCAAAACTTGTAGTCGTACTTCCGATGTTAATGATTAAAACCCCCAATTCTTTTTGCCTTTTGTTTAAAACCGCTTCAGCGGTTGAAAGGGCGGTAAAAATTATTTCATTAACCCCTATTCCCACTCGATAAAAACATTTGTTAAGATTTTTGATTTGATTAGAAAGACCTAAAACAATCTGCGCCTCTACTTCCAAGCGCACGCCCGTCATCCCTACCGGATCCATAATCCCCACCTGATTATCAACGGAAAAACTTCTAGGTAAAATATGGATTATTTCATAATTAGCCGGCGTAGCTACTTTTTCTGCCGCTTCTAAAACTCGAGCGACGTCTTCTGTTTTAATTTCCCCGTCCGCTCCTGAAATGGCTACCACTCCCCGACTTTCTTGCGAAATGATATGGGCGCCGGAAATGCCGATATAGGCGTTTTCAATTGAGGTACCGGTCATTCTCTCAACTTGTTCCACACAAGCGGAAATGCTGGAGACCGTATCTTCAATGCTGGTTATCACTCCTTTACTAATGCCGTCTGAAGGCCCTTCACCTAAACCAGTAATATGAAGTTCTCCTTCGGGACGAACTTCACCAACGGCAATCCTAATAGTTGATGAGCCTAAATCAATTCCGGTAATTGTTTGTTGACGACGAGACATAAGCGCTTCGCTAAAAATAAAATTTAAACCCCGTTAGAAAGCTCGCCCCGTTAGAAATTCCTCTATTCCAAGGCCCTTTCTTTATAAAGTCATTGTATTTGTTTATATAGATTTCTAACGGGACTCGTTTATAGAACTTTTTAACAAATAATTTATATAATTGAGTTATAAATGCTCTATCTAAACCGGGCTCTGATAGCAACTAGTGGCCTATCGGAACCGGGCTCTGATAGTACTCTGATTATCTCCTCTGTCTTTTTCTCCATCAATAATCTTTGTTTTTTTATTTTATGATCATATCCTAAAATATGAAGCAATCCGTGAACCAACAAAACCGCTAATTCCATTTTCCGGCCATGTTTTTGTTCTTTTGCCTGCCTGACTAATTGCGGCCAACAAATAACAATCTCTGCCGGATCGGAAAAAGCCAAAACATCCGTCACTTGGTCAATCTTCCGGTATTTATTGTTCAAATCCTTTATTGTTTTGTCATTTACCAGCGCCACGGAAACGGCGGAAACGTTCCTATTCTTAATCGTTTTGTTCGCCTGTTCTAGGACCGAAATCACGAAATTCTTGCTAATTTGATTTTTAACCAGTTTATTAACCTCAACGAGCATAAAAATATTTTAACAACTTAACGCGCTTAATTTTCAAGTTGTCCTTAAACCAATATATTTTACCTGATCGCTTATTTGTCCTTTTAACAGTTGTATAAAAATATTTTCTATTTCCCCCGGCCCAATGTCCCTGCCACCCAAACCAAAAGAATAATCCTGAATTTTTTGATTAAACGACAAACAGTGCCTGATTTCGCTGGCCAAAGGCGAATAAGAGCCGAACCCCATAGTTCTTTCTAAAACGCCAACTGCCTTAATTTTTGCCAAAGCTTTTTTTACTTCTTGATAAGGAAAGGGTCTGAATAAATTAATTTTCAACAGACCGACTTTTTTTCCTTTTTTTCTTAATTTATCAACCGTTCCCCTGACTGTTCCGGCAGCGGAACCTAGGGCAACAATCACTGCTTGGGCGTCGTTTAAAAGATATCTTTCAAAATAATCATATCGGCGACCTGTAATTTTTCCCAACTCTTTGCCAACAATTAAATATTTTTTTTTGGCCTTTTCCATTGCCTGGACGACCTGAAATTTAATTTCAAAATAATAATCCGGTAAAGCCAACGGTCCCATAGTGACGGGATTTTTTAAATCCAAAAGAAAATATTTTGGCTTAAATTCACCCAAAAATTTTCTAATTATCTTATCGGAATAAACTTTAACTCCTTCGGTATTATGAGAGGTGATAAAACCATCCTGACAAACCATTACTGGCAAGGAAACTTCACTGTCTTCAGTCAAACGTATTGCTAAAAAATTGTTTTCATAAACTTCCTGGTTGTTTTCACAGAAAATCTGAATCCATCCCAAATCCCGGACCATCATTGCGTCCTGGTGATCATTGTGAATATTAATCGGAGCGGAAAGGGCCCGGGTTACCAGGTTCATTACAATAGGCAGGCGCATTCCCGAAGCAATTGGCAAAATTTCGCTCATTAAAGCCAACCCCTGGCTTGAAGTGGCTATCATAGCTCGACCGCCGGCAGCGGCTGCGCCCACTGTTAAACTCATGGCCGAGTGTTCTGATTCCACCAAGATAAATTTCGTTTCCACTTTCTTGTCGGCAACCAATCGGGCAAAACTTTGGATGATTGGCGTCTGCGGAGTAATGGGATAAGCGGCAAAAACATCGGGATTAATTTGACGCATTGCCTCAGTGGCTGTTTCACCGCCAGTCAAAGCTTTTAAATTAATTTTTGATTTTTGTTTCGCCATATTTATTTTTCTCTTGCCATCTTAATGGCTTTTACCGGGCAGATTCGGGCGCAAATGCCGCAACCCTTGCAATAATCAAAATTCGTTTTTTCCCTTTTGCCGTTTTTAAACGGAATACAATTTTCCGGACAATAATTAACGCAAAGACCGCAATGAACGCATTTGTCTTTGTCCCAAATCGGCTTATTGACCCGCCAGGAACCTGTTTTATAATTCCGGGTTGAACCTGGTTGATTAACCATTCCCCCTGGTAATATTTTTTGTTTATTATTTTTCGGCATTAGAAATAAAAATTAATTGTAATTCAGGTTATAAGAACCTGCTCGCTTCGCTCGCAGAACCTTGAAATTTAATCTTCATTATATAAAATATAAAGATTTAGGTAATCAAATTATAACCCATTTTTGTTAATTGAATGTTGGCCTGGACCAATTCTGAATCAAATTTTTTGGCAAAATTATCTTCCGCCACTTTAATCAAATCATTTAATTTTACTATCCCGCTTAATTTAACCAAAGCTCCTAATAAAACCGTATTGGGAACGTCCTTTTTTATTACTTTCAAAGCAATTTCTGAAGCGGGTAAACAAACCACTTTAACTCCTGGATTAAGTCCTTTTTCTATTAATTTCTTCTTTAAAATTTCCGCCGGCCGGGACGAGTTGATAATTATCAAACAATTCTTTTTTAAACCTTCCTCAATTTTTTCCGTGTCAATCAGCAACGGGTCAATGACCAAAACCGCGTCCGGTTCTCTGATTTCCGAATAAAGATTTATTGGCTTATCATCTAAACGAACAAAAGCGTTCATCGGCGCGCCTATTCTGACCGGACCAAAAGAAGGGAAGGCCTGGACAAATTTACCCGACCTTAAACCGGCTTCGGCCAAAAGCTGAGCAATGGTTTTTGCTCCCTGACCGGCCCGGCCATGAATACGAATTTGAAACATAAAAATATTTTATTCTTCTTTTTCTGTTTTTTTTAATTCAACTTCGTTTGATTTTTTTTCAACTTTAATTCTAATCGCTTTGACGGGACAATTCTCTTCAGCCAGACGATTGCAACCCAAATTTTCAATTTCTTTATTAATCACCTTTGCTTTTTCGTCATCTCCCATTTCAAAGTTTGCCGGACAAACGGCCGCACAAGTGCCACAACCAATACACTTGTCTTTTTCCAAAATAATTTTAAACATAAACTATTCTTTTTCCTCTTCTTTGGATTCCTCTTCTTTAGAAAAAACTCCTTTTACTTTTTCAATGTTTTTCTCGACTTTTTGTTTAATTTCCTTCGCCTCGGTAATTGTTTTTTGGGCTAAATCAACGGCTTTATCTTTTGTTTGCCCAATCTTTTTCTTTAACTCTTCTCTTGTTTCTTTGCCCGATTTTTTGGCGGAAAACAGGCCGATGATTAAGCCAATGACCGTGCCAAATATCCCTGCTTTAAAAAAATTTTTGCATTTGCACATATGTTTTTATTTTAATTTAATTAATGAAGGATAAAAATGTTTTTTTCTTTTTTTATTTTTTATTTTATCCCATTGATTAAGGGTAACAACGGCTTCGCAAGCAACTTTTCCCGCTTCTTTTTCCCCTTTAATTATCCATTTATTGGTCAACAGGTTGTCAAAGACCGCGCAAACCGCTCCGGCCCTGAGGTTATATAAATTAGCCAAAGTAAACAAAACCGAAGCTTCCATTTCCAGATTAGTTACTTTTGCTTTGCGCAGATCTGGAACAATGTCTTTGAAATTTAACTGGGAATAACCTTTGAAACCCAATCTGCCTTCTCCGACGTAAAAAGCGTCAGTGGAAGCGGTAATGCCCAAATGATACCTAAATTTAAATTTCTCGCACGCTTCAATTAAAGCCAATATCACTTCGTAATGGGCTAAGGCCGGATATTCGGGACGGACATAATTTTTTGAAGTTCCTTCTAAACGCACTCCGCCGGTATTAATAATCAAATCCCCTGGATTGATTCCCCTCTGGATCGCCCCCGTGCTTCCCACCCTGATAAAAGTATGAACGCCCAGACGAGCCGCTTCTTCAATGGCAATGGCGGTCGACGGCGCGCCGATGCCCGTTGAAAGACAAGAAATTTTGACATTTTTAAAATAACCCGTAATTGAACGATATTCGCGATTAAAAGCGACTTGTCTTTTTTCATCCCATGATTGGGTGATTTTTAAAACTCTGTCCGGATCGCCGGGCAAGAGAATATAAGGGGACAAATCATTCTCGTGACAGGCAATATGATATTGACAACCGCCTTTTCCTTTGGGATTTTTTGCGTTTAATTTAATCATAAATCATTTTATTTTGCCTTTTATTCCGTCTTTATACAACTCAAGTAGTTTGACTTTGATGATTTTTCCGGCCAAATTCTTGTCGCTCTTAACAAAAACTTTTAGATAATTCTGCGTCAAACCCCGCCAACATGAATCTTGTTTTGATTCAATCAAAACCGAAAATGTTTTCCCTAAAAATCCGGTTCTTTGTTTTCTTCCGATATTTTCGCCCAATTTGATCAATTCTTTGCTCCGAATTCGTTTTGTTCTTTCTGAAATTTGATCTTTAAAGCCGGCTGCCTGGGTCCCGGATCGCGGAGAAAAACGAAAGACATGAATCTTGAGAAAACCCGCCCATTTGACAAATGCTTTTGTCTCCTGAAAGTCTGAGTTTGTTTCTCCGGGAAAACCGACGATAAAATCAGCTGTAAGATTAATGTCCGGTATTCTTCGCAATCTTTTAACGACCTTTCTTAAATCTGATTTGGTATATTCCCTCTTCATTCTTTTCAAAACCTTATCGCTGGCTGACTGAACCGACAAATGGAAATAAGGACAGAGACGGGGGTCTTTAAATAAATATATTAACCGGTCATTGATTTTCGTCGGCCAGATCGAAGATAAGCGAATCCGAGGAACTCTGGTTCGGCTTAAAATTTCTTTTAAACAGCCGACCAGGTCTGATTTTTCTTTTTCTGAATAATAAGAACCTATATTAGTCCCCACCAATACTATTTCTTTATAGCCCTGTTTTTCTTTTTGTTTAATTTCTTGAACGATTTCTTTTGTCAGGCGGTTAAAAATTTCCTGTCTAAGAAAAGGAACAACGCAATAACGACAATAGTGCCGGCAACCTGATTGAATTTTAATTAAAGAACGAGTTTCTGTTTTTAATTCTTCAAAAATCTTTTTTGACTTTTTATTTGTTTTCTTAAAAAGAATTTTATCAAGATTTTGTTTTTCTTTATTGTCCGCCCATAAATCAACATTTTCCCGTTCTTTTTCTCTCATTTCCCGAGTAAAACAACCCGTTACAACCAGCAAGGATTTGGGGAAATTCCTTCTAATTTTATGAATCATTTGCCGAACTTCCCTCTCTGCTTTTTGCGTGACCACGCAGGCATTGATTACCCAAGAATCCGCTTTAGCGTCCGCTTTGGTTATTTCCGCATCATTTTTTTTAAACTTCTCTTTTAATTCCCTTGTTTCCGCTTGATTTAATTTGCATCCGAAAGTATAAAAACGGGCGATCATTTCAGTTTCTTTTTTAATTCTTTGACTATTTTTTCCTGGTCAACTATTTCCTGATTACCTGAATGCATGTCGCGAATAATTATGGTTTTGTCAAGAATCTCCTGTTGGCCAAGAATCAGGGTCAATTTGACCCCTAATTTATTTGCCGTTTCCATTTGCGTTTTTAAGCTGCCTTTGGCTAAATTTTCCACTATTCTAAATCCCTGTTTACGAAGATCTTCAAATAATTTCAAACTCCGGCGGCAAGCCGCTTCCCCTATTTGGGCGAGAAAAATCTGAGGTATTTTATTTTTAGGAACCTTGACACCCTGAAATTTTATTTCTTCAATAATCCTATCTAAACCATAAGCAAAGCCGATCGCCGGCGTTGGCCGACCGCCCAAACTCTCTATTAAATTATCATATCTTCCCCCTCCTCCCAAAGCGCTTTGCGAAGCCGGAATCGCCTCTTCTTCTTTTTTTTCTTCCGCTTCAGTCTTTTCTTCCGCTTTTTTCCCCGCCTCTCCGGCGGGTCGCCGATGAGGCGACTTTTCCTGGCGTTCCGGCCAGAATTCAAAAACAGTACGGGTATAATAATCCAAACCCCTGACCAAATAAGGGTTTAATTTATAAATAACATTAGCTTCGTCAAGATATTCTAAAACCTTGACAAAATGGCTTTGGCAATCCGGGCACAAATCGTCAACTAATTGGGGAGCTTGAATGACAAATTCGCGACAATTAGGATTTTGGCAATCTAAAATCCTTAAAGGGTTTGTCTCTAATCTTCTTTGACAATCAGGACAAAGCCATTTTTGTTTGGGGCGAAGATAACTGATTAATTTTGAGCGATAAAATTTTCGGCAGGATGCGCAACCCAGGCTGTTAATTTGAATGCTGGCTTTCAAGCCCAAAATGTCAAAAAAGGCCTGGGAGAATAAAATAAGCTGAGCGTCAACCACAGGTTTCTGCGAACCTAAAACTTCAAGATTAAACTGGTGCAACTGTCTCAGGCGTCCGGCTTGCGGCCTTTCATAGCGGAAAAGGGGGCCGAAACAAAAGAGCTTAATCGGCTGTGGTAAATTAAACATTCCCTGTTCAATATAGGAACGAACAATTGACGGAGTGAATTCCGGCCGCATCACCACGTTATTGCCACCCCGATCCACAAACTGATACATTTGTTTTTCCACTATGTTAGAGCTCAAGCCGGTAGACTTTTCAAAAAGTAATCGTTCTTCTAAAATCGGGGTTTCTATTCTTTGAAAACTGTAATTCTCAGCCAAATCCATCAATTTTTTGCAAACAAAATCCCAAACCTTTGATTCTTCCGGCAGAATATCTTTCATACCCCGCAGAATCTTCGGCGCGTATTTTCCCTTTTTTACGGTTTCCTTTGGTTCTGTTTCTTTCCCGTCTCTTCGACGGGTCAGCTGATGAGGCGACCTGCCTCTTCGGCGGGTCGCCGATGAGGCGACTTTGACCGCCTTCTTTTTTAGAATCTTCTTATTTTTTCTTGGTTTTAACTTTTTTGCCATAATTGTCGAAATTTTAGAGTGTAGCGAATAAAATTTCGCTACAATTATGAGCACCCCCTCCTTTTAGATACTCTCAATACTTCTATTATTCTATTTAGTTGTTTTTTAAGATATATGTAATATATAAACTAAGTGCATTCAAAAGGAGGGGGTTGAGGTTTTGTTACCAAGTTTTGTTCGCCCTTCGACAAGTTCAGGACTCCAAAATTCAGACAAAACTCTCAATATGCAAAAACCGGCATTTTAATTAAACCCATGTTCTTTATGGGAAAGCCCCTAAACCAGGTTCTGCCAGTAATATCTTTCTCGTTAATCGGACCGAAAAACCGGGAATCCAAACTCATATTGCGATTGTCTCCTAAAACAAAATATTCATTCTCTTTCAAATCAGTTTCTATCTGACCGGGAGTGCTTGTTCCCGGCGACAGATATTCTTCGCTTAATTCCAATCCTTGAGGAAATTGGTTGTTATAGATATAGATTTTACCTTTTTCTATTACCACTCTTTCGCCCGGCAAACCAACCGCCCTTTTAATCAAATGGTCCTTGGGGTCATTTGGCGATTTAAAAACAATTACCTCTCCCCTTAAGGGTTGACGAAAATAATAAGTGATTTTTTCAATAATTAAATACTCATTATTATAAAAACTGGGCTCCATAGAAGGACCGGAGACGTAAAAGGGCTGAAAAATGAAACGATGGATTGGCCAGACAATGATAAACGCCAAAATAATTAATTTTATTAAATCAAAAACAAATGAAAAAAATATTTTCTTTTCTTTAAATTCTGATTTTTTACCCTTTTCCTGATTGTCAAAATTCATTTCCTCCATCCCTTACCCTTTAAGCACTACAAAGTCACACCCCCAATTTTTATCTTTTTTTCCCGCCTCTTCGGCGGGTCGCCGATGAGACGACTTGCTTTTTCAAATTTAACAAAGCGTATTTTTTAGACATACAGATTTGTGACTTTGTAATGATTTAATAATTACTTAGATTATTTAAAATATTTTAAACTATTTTTTAACTCTATTTTTTAAATACAGACCACTGTGCTTGAAGGGTGAGGGATCATTTTTTTTCCTTTAAAGCGATTTCTCTGACTATTTTGGTAATATCTTTTTCCATCTTTTCTAATTTTAATCTCAGCCTGAAGATAAAATAAAATAAAACTGCTATTCCCAAATAGAGTAATATTTCTATTCCTGATCCGGAAAAACCTAAACGAGTCACTAATTTATCAATTTGTTTTAGCGCAATAATCAAGACAGCGGCTAAAACCCAAAAGACAAGCCAAAAAATAAATTCGTTAGCACCGATTTGTTTCTTTTGTTTTTGCCAAAAAAGACGGAAAAGAAAAAATAAAACGACAATTAACGCTAAAAGTTGCTGGAACATGCGAAAAAAATTATTAATTAACTTTTAAAAATATCAGACAAAACCGCTAATCCATTAATTTAGCCAACAGTAAATCTCTAATAACCTTAAGGCCTCCCGAACCTCTTCCTCTTCCGCTTAAAATACCTTGGCCAAAACCGCGATAAATGACTGTAATCGGCACTTCTTTAACCTTAAAATTATTTTTAAAAACCTTATAAAGAATTTCACTGCAATGAGCCATTCCGTCATTCTCAATTCTAATTTTTTCCACTGCTTTTTTTGATAAAGCCCGAAAACCGCTCTGGGGGTCTGATAAATAAACGTTTAGCAAAAATTTGTTAACCAAACCGGCTAAAGGAATGATTATTTTCTCCTTAAACCAGGGAATTTCTGACTTCTTTCCCAAAAAACGGGAGCCAAAAACCACTTCGGCTTCGCCTCTCTTTATCGGTTTAATAACGTCTTTTATTTCTTCGGCTGAAAACTGTCCATCAGCGTCAAAATGGACAACAATATCCGCCTTTTGTTTTAAAGCATATTGATTCCCGGTCTCCAAGGCCGCTCCCTGTCCCCGGTTAATTAGATGTTTTAAAACAATAACGCCTTGCTCTTGAGCCACCCTAACGGTTTGATCGCTTGAACCGTCATCAACTATGATGACTTCTTCAACCAGCGGTTTTACCTTTTTAATGACTTCGCCAATATTCTTTTCTTCATTATAAGCGGGAATGACAATAATGGTTTTCATACACTCTAAAATACTTAATTATCTAAATACCCGAGTCTATTCCCTCTCATATTTCTCAACTAACGGTTGAAGCAATATCCAGTTGGCTTTGACATAATCAATTATTTCTTTTAATCCGTCTTCTAACCTGGTTATAGGAAGCCAACCTAATTTTTCTCTGGCTAAAGATATGTCTGGCAGACCTAATTGGGTCATAAAGAGTAAAGCCGGTCGAAATTCAACCTTTGATTGCGAACCTGTTAAATTAATAATCTTCTGAGCCAGATCAAATAATTTATATTCCTGAGGGTATCCCAAATTAATAGGACCTTTTTCTTTTGATTCCATCATTTTGAGCATACCTTCAATCATATCGCTGACATAACAAAGGGAAGTAGAAAAGGTTTCATCTCCATAAATTATCAACGGCTTGTTGCTTATGGCTTGAAGAACGAAATCCGGTACCATTTGACCGTCAAAAAGAGCTTCGCGGGGCCCATAGGTCCTGAAAACCCGAACGATTTTAACGTCAAGATTATAAGAATCGCGATAAGTGACAACTGCCGTTTCGGAAAACCTCTTTCCTTCGTCATAGCATGCCCTGGGACTAATGAAGTTCACTGATCCCGGTTCGTTTTCTTTAAAATAAGAACTTTTCTCTTTTTTAGGACCATAAACAACCGAAGAAGACGTAAAAAGCATTTTTGCTTTATAAGTGCGGGCTAATTCCAAAGCATTTATGGTGCCAACCGAATTGGTTTGTAGCGTTTGCATCCGGTAGAGATTAAAATTTTTAGCCGAAGTCGGACAAGCCAAGTGATAAATTTCTTGTATCCCGCGAATGTCTATTCTAAAATCTCTAAGTTCGGGAAAATTCTCAAAATCAAACGGCTGATTAATGTCATGCTTGATAAAACGAAAATTCGGTTTCTGCAGTAAATGTTTTACGTTATTGATATCTCCCCCGCCGATAAAACTATCCAAACAAATAACATTGCTGTCTTCTATTAAGCGATCGCATAAATGGGAACCTATAAAACCCGCTCCCCCGGTAATTAGGATATTTTTTATTTTCCCCGGGTAAATTTTTCTTTCTTTTGCCATAATTATCGAAATTATGACCCCCCCTTTAGGAGGTCTAATTTATATATTTAATTTTTTACAAGATTATAAGTACCCGGCACTTATTTTGCCAACTAGGTCTTGGCGAAAGAGCGTTAAAACACCCTTTCGCAAATAAACTTATCTGAGTTTATCATACCTGAAAAATTCTATTCCTGTTTCGCAAAATAAGTACTAGGTAAAGGTTTTGTTACCAAAATTACCGCGGCTTCGCCTTATAATTTTGGACAAAACTCTTTATCTTCTTGATCTGGGAGAATGAGCATCTCTACGAACAGGGCGTCTCACTGGACGCGGAGCATATCCTTGGTAGTCACTAAGCAAACTAGGCGGCGTTTTCAGAGCCTTCATTGAAAGATTAATTCTCCCTTGTTTATCAATTTCCATCACTTTTACCTGAACAACATCGCCGATTTTAACCATATCACTGGGGTGTTCCACTCGGCGATAATCCATTTCAGAAACATGAACCAATCCTTCTTGCCCGGGAACGAGCTCAACAAAAGCCCCAAAATCCATAATTCTTGACACCTTTCCCTGGAAAATTTCCCCTGCTTTAAATTCCCGGGTAAGATCCTTGACCCAATCAACCGCCTTCTTCAAAGACTCCTTGTTTTGGGAAGTGATGGAAACTGTTCCGTCCTGCTCAATATCAATCATCACTCCTGTGCGATTTATAATATCGTTTATTATTCTTCCGCCCGGACCAACAACGTCCCTTATTTTATCTGCGTCAATTTTAAACACGGTAACTTGAGGGGCATAAACAGATAATTCCGATCTCGGCTCGGCTAAAACCTGTTTCATTTTTTCTAAAACCTCTTGTCTTCCCTTTGTTGCCGCCTCTAAAGACCGGTTGATTATGTCAAAAGTCAGACCTTTTGTTTTGGTGTCCATTTGAATGGCGGTTATTCCCTCGCTGGTTCCGATAACTTTGAAATCCATTCCTCCGGGACCGTCTTCAAGATCTTGAATGTCAGTGATAATTTTATAACGTTTAAATCCTGTTTTGTCTTCCTCTGAAGCTAAACCGATTGCTATTCCCGCCAACGGTCTTTTAATAGGAATTCCCGCATCCATAGCTGCCAATATTGAAGCGCAGGCCGAAGCCATTGAAGTTGAACCATTTGAACAAAGAACTTCTGAAACAATGCGAATCGTGTGGGGAAATTTTTCCTTCGGCGGGAAAACTGCAAAAATTCCTTTTTCCACCAAAACTCCATGACCAACTTCTCGGCGACCGGTTGCTCTTAAATTCTTAACTTCACCGGAACAAAAAGGAGGAAAGTTATAATGATGCATAAAACGCTTCCGACCGCTTTCTTCCATAGTGTCCAAATATTGTTCCGATCCTGGCGCCGCCAAAGTAACGATGGAAAGAACCTGAGTTTCTCCCCGACTGAAAATCGCCGAACCATGAACCCTTGGCAAAACGCTTACTTTGCAATCAATGGACCTGATTTCGTCAAGTTTACGTCCGTCTATACGTTGCTCATTGTCTAAAATGCCTTGGCTGACTTGTTGATAAATCAATTTATTGGCATACTCCATGGCTTTGGTTCTTTTCTCCTTGCCGATTTGTTTTTCAAGTAAAAGTTCTTCCAATTTGGCCCTGATTTTTCCCGCCGCGCCAATTCTCTCTTCTTTGGTTTTTAAAGGATGGCTGAATAAATGCTTTGGGCCTTCGTTTCCGACTATTTCTTTGGTGATCCTTTTTAATTCTTCTTTTGCCAAAACTTCCTCATCGGTTAAATCAGCGGTTAAAGAAAGTTTATCTTTTCCTATTTTATTTTGAATTTCTTTAATGAAATCATTAATTTTTTCCAGGTGTTCCAAGCCGAGTTTAACGGCTTCGGCGGCGGTCTCATTATTAATCTCTTTACTTCCCGCTTCTAACATAATCACCCGGCCCTTGGCGCCGCAAACGATCAGATCTAAATCGCTTTTAGCCCTGACTTCATAAGACGGATTTATTATCCATTCTCCCCTTTTTTCAGGGGAAGAAATATCCTGATTGGGAATCAAACCGACGCGCACGCCGGCAATCGGGCCTTCCCAGGGAATGTCGGAAATACTCAAAGCGACAGAAGCGGCCCATAAAGCCACCATATCCGGATCGTTCTCCTGGTCAACGGAAAGAACGGTTAAAATTATTTGAACCGCCCGGCGAAATTCTTGGTCAAAAAGAGGCCGAACCGAACGGTCAATCAAACGTCCAGCTAAAATTGCTTCATCCGGAGGACGGGTTTCCCGTTTAATGAAACGCGATCCTTTTATTTTACCCGCTGCGTAAAATCTTTCCTCGTATTCGATGGAAAGAGGAAAATAATCCAATTCTTTTTCCTCTTCGCCCAAAACGGCCGTAGCTAAAACCGTTGTCTCTCCGTATTGAACAAAGCAACTGCCATTGGCCTGCCCGGCTACTTCTCCCGTTTTAACAATTAATTGTTTTCCGCTTATTTCTGTTTTGAATTCCATTGTTTTTTAATTAAAAATTTCCTTTTATTTTTGCTTATATCTGTAAATTCATCGACTATCTCAATTAATTTAGCTGAGGCTGTTTCTCCAAAAGCTAAAAGCTCAACCAAACATCCTTTATTCTCTCTTAAATAAGAAACTAAAGGGAGAAAATCTCCGTCACCCGTGACCAAAATTACCACGTCTAGTTTGTCGGCTGTTTTGATCGCGTCTACGGCCAAACCAACGTCCCAGTCTCCTTTTTTCATCCCGCCCGGAAAAATCTGCAGGTCTTTTATTTTCAATTCAAATCCTTGTTTTTGAATAGCTTCAAAAAAATTTTGTTCTTCTTTGGTTTTTGATCTGATAACATAAGCAATAGCGCGGATTACCTGACGATTGGCAATCGCCGTTTCTAAAATCCTGGCAAAATTAACATTTGCGTTATACAAATTCTTGGCCGAATGATACATGTTCTGGGCGTCAACAAAAACGCCGACTCTCTGATCCTTATACTTTATCATGTTTTTTTATTTTTTATTCTCTTAATTATTTTTTCATAACCCTTGGAGTTATGGGCTTGCAGATATTTCAAAAACTTTCGGCGCTGACTAACTTTTTTTAATAAACCTCTCCGGGAAGAATAATCATGGATATGGGTCATCAGGTGTTCGGTTAATTCTTTAATTTCTTTGGTTAATAAACCAATTTGCACCTCGGCCGAACCCGTATCCTGTTTATTAATTTGAAAGTCTTGAATGACTTTTTGTTTATCTTGTTTTTTCCCTTTTTTTGTTTTAGCCATATAAGAATTATAACATTTTAGAATAAATTGTAAACTTATTTACTTGAAAACATTCTAACATAAAGCCGAAAAAAAGCAAACCCCGTTAGAAATCTATATAAACAAATACAATGACTTTATAGGGAAAGTGCCTTAGAATAAAGGAATTTCTAACGGGGCGGACTTTCTAACGGGGTGAATCTTCTTGTTTAAATTCGGACTTTTTTTAATGAGTAATTTTACATTTTGTGTCGCAAAACCAGAATTTAGCAACACTATTAGAGTCGCTAAATTCATCAAGGTTTTATAGACACCTTGCAGGAGTCGTAAAACCTTGACAGTCCTAAAATAAACTGCATAATCATAATATGCTTCAAAATTTAAAAGATTTAGTCACTGAATTCTTGGAAGATTTAGAAATTGAAAGAGGGGCGAGTGAATTAACGGTCAGAAATTATAATTTCTATTTGAAGAGATTTTTAGAACAGACTCAAATCAATTCTCCCGAACAAATTACCCCTGAGATTATAAGGAAATATCGCCTTTGGCTCTCCCATTTTAAGAGTCCCCGCGGAGGCGGTCTTTGTTTAGCCACGGTCAATTATCATCTGATCGCTTTGCGGGTGTTTTTAAAATATCTGTGCAAAAGAGACATTAAGGTTTTACCCCCGGAAAAAGTTGATTTGGCCAAAATCAGGGAAAGGCAGATTTCCTTTTTGGAGGGCGGCGATTTGGAAAAATTTTTAGAAGCGCCTCTCCAGACCGGACAAAAAGACGTTATTAAACTCCGCGACAAAGCCATCTTAGAGCTTCTTTTTTCCACCGGCTTGCGGGTTTCTGAACTGACTAATCTGAAAAAAGAAAATATTAATTTGAAAAAGAACGAATTCAGCGTTCAGGGAAAAGGCGGCCGCTGGCGGGTGGTTTTTCTTTCTAATCAAGCTTTGTACTGGTTAAAAAAATATCTGGAAATGAGAACTGACTTGGAAGCCTCTCTGTTTGTGCGTTATGACCGGGCTTCGGAAAAGATAAAAAAAAGCATTGAAAAAAATGTCCGGGATAACGGCTTAACCCCCCGCTCAATCCAAAGGTTAGTTAAAAAATACGCTAAAATAGCGGGCTTGACCAGGAAAATAACCACGCATAGTTTAAGGCATTCTTTCGCCACCGACCTTCTTTCCGGCGGGGCTGATTTAAGGGCGGTTCAAGAAATGCTCGGCCATAAAAACATAACCACCACCCAAATCTACACCCATGTTACTGATCAACATTTAAGAGAAGTTTATCAGGCCTTTCACGACCGTAAACGTAAAAAATAATATGTATTCACAAATTGACGCCAACAAAAAAAAATCTTTTATCTTAATAACCTTTTTTGTCATCTTCATCCTTTTTCTCGGCTGGAGTTTTACCAAGATTAGCGACACCGGTTATGCGGGTCTAATCATTGCCGCCATAATCGCTCTTGCTATGAGTTTAAGCGGTTATTATTCCGGGGACAAATTGGCTCTCTGGACAGCCGGGGCTAAAGAAATCAAAAAAGAGCACAACCCCTATGTTTTTAGAATCATAGAAAACCTTTGTATCACTGCCGGCATACCCGTCCCAAAGATATACATCATTAATGATCCCTGCCCTAATGCTTTTGCCACTGGTCGCGACCCAAAACACGCTTCCATTGCCTTGACTACCGGAATCGTTGAAAAACTGGAAAATGAAGAATTAGAAGGGGTGGTGGCTCATGAATTGTCCCATATTAAAAACTACGACATCAGATTGATGACCTTGGTGGTTGTCCTTGTCGGAATTGTCAGTCTTTTAGCCCATTGGTTTTTGCGTTTTAATCTCCTGGGAGGCCGCAGTCGAAACAGTAAAGAAGGATCAGCCGGAGCAATTCTTTTAATCATTGGTCTGGTTTTAATGATTCTTTCGCCGATTATAGCCCAATTGATTAAACTGGCCATTTCCCGTAAAAGGGAATTTTTAGCCGACGCTTCCGGGGTTCTTTTAACCCGTTATCCCGAAGGACTGGCAAGAGCTCTGGAAAAAATATCCCTTTACAACCAACCTTTAAAAAACGCCAACGGCGCCACCGCCCATTTATACATCACCAGCCCATTCGGCCAAGTAAAAAGTTTTACCGCCAATCTCTTCAGCACTCACCCGCCGATTAAAGAACGTATTGCCGCTCTGAGAAAAATGTAAATAAGCGCCCCCATAGCTCAATGGATAGAGCTCTTGCCTTCTAAGCAAAGGATGCAGGTCCGATTCCTGCTGGGGGTACCAAAAAATAAAAAATAAAACATAAAAAATTTTAAAAAATCGGCTTATCTTAATTCAGCTGACCGAAATTTTATTTACAAAACCTTGAAATTAGAATTTTTATCCTGTAATATAAACTAATACAGACCAACTTAAAAAAACGCTAAAGAAATATTTATATGCCAAAAAAATTCTTAACTTCGGAATCAGTTACCGAGGGCCATCCCGACAAACTGTGTGATTTAATCTCGGATGGAATTTTAGACGCCTTAATTGCCAAAGATCCGCGTTCGCGGGTCGCTTGCGAAACTCTTGCCACTACTGGAACAATAATTGTGGCTGGCGAAATCACCACTAAATCCTACGTAGAAATCCCTGATGTGGTTAGAAACATCATTAAAGAAGTTGGCTATACCCACTCTGATTACGGCTTTGACGCCACCACCTGCGGCATTGCCACTTTAATTCACACTCAATCACCGGATATTGCTCAAGGCGTTTGTAAAAAAAATAAAGAAGACATGGCCAATTTAGGAGCCGGCGACCAAGGACTGATGTATGGTTACGCTACTAATGAAACCCCTGAATTTATGCCTCTGCCGATTATTCTGGCTCACAAATTAGTCAAACGCTTGGCTTATGTCCGCAAGAAAAAAATACTCCCCTATCTCAGACCAGACGGCAAAAGTCAAATAACCGTTGAATATAAAAACGGCAAACCAAAAAGGATTGAAAATGTGGTCATTGCCGCTCAGCACGCGCCAAGCGTCTCTCTTCAAAAAATCCAAACTGACATTAAGAAAAAAGTTATTTTACCTATTATTCCTAAAAACTTGATTGATAAAAACACCAAATACTTTATCAATGCTACTGGCCGATTTGTTTTTGGCGGTCCGGCCGCCGATACTGGCTTAACCGGAAGAAAAATTATTGTTGACACTTACGGCGGAGTCGGCCGTCATGGCGGAGGATGCTTCAGTGGCAAAGACCCGACCAAAGTCGACCGCTCCGGCAGTTACGGGGCTCGTTGGGTGGCTAAAAATATCGTCGCCGCTGGACTGGCTGATAAAGTCGAAGTCCAAGTTTCCTATGCCATTGGCCTTGCCAGACCGTTATCGGTTAATATTGACACTTTCGGCACTGGAAAATTGCCGGATAAACGAATTGCCAAAATAGTTAACCAGGTCTTTGATCTGCGTCCCGGAATGCTAATTAAAAATTTAAAATTAAGAAGACCAATTTATAAACAAGTGGCCGCTTATGGCCATTTCGGCCGTAATGACTTGGATCTGCCCTGGGAAAAATTAAATAAAGTAAAAATCCTTAAAAAATTGGCTAATCTAAAATGACCTTCCCTTTGGTCTATTGAAATTAGCCTCAGTAAATTTAAATGGTGGCTATAGTTTAATGGTAAAACTCCGCCCTGTGGAGGCGGTATCGAGGGTTCAATTCCCTCTAGCCACCCCTAAAGGGATTTTGAGCATAGATTTGTTCAAAATCTCTTTTGTTTTTGTCGCTTTTGACAAGAATTCTTAATGGGTTTATACTAAAATCATCAGAAATCACTCTCCAAAACAAAGAAGAATATTTAGATTTCTGAAATGAAAAAAACTAAAAATGGATAAAAAATTGCTACAAAAATTAAAGGACTGGCGCAAGGTTGTTGCCCGAAATGAAGGCATTGAGCTTTTTCGCGTGCTTCCCAACAAGACCCTTGAAGACATTGC